>Ga0182024_10000613_pt1 | contig 92897 bp, 82 predicted proteins | sample P32metaG_FD_120480 | JGI IMG/M metagenome (GOLD analysis project Ga0182024, IMG submission 120480) | Permafrost microbial communities from Stordalen Mire, Sweden - P3-2 metaG (Illumina Assembly) | ecosystem: Environmental > Terrestrial > Soil > Wetlands > Permafrost | place: Sweden: Stordalen... | reverse complement strand
ATTGACGCACCCAAGGAGGAGGTGATCGCCACCGCCGAGCACGCCCAGCTCCCCGCCGCCTAACGTCGGGAAGCGGAACCGAGGGTCACATCCTCATTTCCACCACTTCGCGGGACGCTGCCGTGATCGGGCGGCATCAGGCCCGGACGACTGCAGTGGCTGGCCCATGGCGCCGCGGGTGACGATGCTCAGTGCCGAGGCATTGTCAGGCTGTTGTTGCAGGACGACCGCCGCATGGCGCACGGCTTCCGCCTGTTCACCCCGGGTCGCCAACATCTCGGCGAAATGGAGACGCAGTGGGAGGTCGCCGGGCGATGCCTCGACGGCGGCCCGAAGGCTGTTGATCAAGGGGTCGGAAGTCACCGTATGGAGGAATCGGCCTGTACGTGTGGGCAGCTTGAGGATAGATCCACCGTTTCCTCCCTTCGGACCCTGTCGGTCCCCCATCACATCAGAGCAGGTGGAGGGGTCCACCAATGGGCGCGAGGCCCAGGAATCGGGATTTCTTGGACCTCACCTGTCACAGGCGACGGAGTTGTCCCGTCTCAATTGGCGTGAACCGGCAAAGACCTCCCACAGTGATGGAAGGCACAGCGCCAAGGAGGCGTCATGGCACACGTAACCCTGGTCGAGCGGCCCACGGACCTCGTCGCCAAGCTTGCCGCCCGCTACTCCCGCCACCGCTTCGGCCAGGACGTCGAGCCTGTGATGGCCGCTTCGCACCACGCCGGAGTCCTGGTCGCCATGGGCGCACTGGAGACAGCGGCGAAACGGGGCTGGAAGCGACTCGACCCACGCCTCCGGTGGCTGGCCATCCAAGCGGCGGGCGGTGAAATCGGATGCTCATGGTGCACCGATTTCGGCTACTACGAGGGTATGCAGCAGGGGATCGACCCACGCAAGGTCGGCGACGTCCCCCGCTTTCGCCACAGTGACGTCTACGACGATGCCGAGCGCACGGTGCTCGAGTACGCCGTGGCCGCCACTGCGTCACCGGTTGTCATTCCCGACGAGTTGATCGAGCGGCTCCACCAGCACTTGAGTGAGCCCGAGATCGTCGAACTGGCTGCCTGGGTGGGGCTCGAGAACTTCCGGTCGCGGTTCAACGCCGGATTGGGCCTGAAGAGCCAGGGCTTCTCCGATCGGTGCGAGGTGGCCCCCCTCCGGAAGGCCTGACATGGGCGACCTCGAGACGTTTCTCGAGCTCCGAGCGTCGCTCTTCGGCGTGGCTTACCGCATGATCGGGAGCGCCACGGAGGCCGAGGACATCATCCAGGAGGCATACGTCCGGTGGTCCAACCGTGGACCCGGTGATGTCACCACACCTTCTGCATATCTCACCACAATCGTGACGAGACTGTGCATCGACCAGTTACGCTCGGCGCGCGCTCGGCGCGAGACGTACAAGGGACCTTGGCTCCCTGAGCCTGTGGAGGTCGATGCTCCTGAGCCTGGTGCGAGTGCCGAGCTCGCCGACTCTCTGTCGCTCGCCTTCCTCGTGCTACTCGAGGAACTCCAGCCCGTTGAACGCGCCGCCTTCCTGCTCCACGACGTCTTTGACTACCCCTACGAGGAGATCGCCTGCATCGTCGACCGGAGCGAGGCCGCCTGCCGCCAACTGGTGTCGAGAGCTCGACGGAGGGTCGATGCCCCCCGGCGACGCTTCGACGCCGATCGAACCCATGGACGAGAACTCACCCGCCTGTTCCTGGCCGCCTGCGGTACAGGCGACCTGGACGGCCTCTTGGCGCTGCTCGCCGACGACGTGATCGTGTGGACAGACGGTGGCGGCAAGGTACGGGCCGCCCTACGGCCCGTGACTGGACCCCACCGCGCCGCCCGTTTCCTGCTGTCGGTGGCCAAACGGATCCCCGAAGGGGGCTCGGTCCGTGAGGTCAGTCTTAACGGACAGCCCGGCCTCGTCTTCGAGATGGACGGCCAGGTGACCATTGCCCTCACCCTCGACGTTCTCGGTGACAGGGTGGTAGCGGTGAGGGTGGTGACGAACCCGGACAAGCTGGTCGCTCTGCAGCCCGAGCACCGGCCCCAGCTGTCAGACCTCTTTCCCAACTGATCCTCGGCGGGTCACGGATTGGCCGGACAGACCTTTTGGTAGGGCGCGTGTGGCAGGTACTGGGCCCACTGATTCGGGGTGAAGTTGCCGCCGATCCGATTGCAGAGTTGCTGGACAAGCGTCTGCGTTGAGCTACTCAAGAAGGAGGCCGGAAAAAGAAAGACAATGCCACCGTCATCGCCGCTTACGAGCGTGCGACCGTCAGGGCTGAAGGCGATGCTCTCGACCGCGTTGCCGTCAACCAAAGAGGGCCCCACCTCCGTTCCGCTGGCGATATCCCATGGGATGACGTCTCCCAGGGCATCTCCCGTCGCCAGTGTCCTGCCGTTGGGGCTGAAGGCCACGCTATAGACCGAACTTCGGTCGTCGAAGGTAGCGACCCTCCTCCCAGTGGTGACATTCCACAGCTCGACATTCCCGGTATCGTCGCCGGTGGCGAGGAACGTGCCGTCAGGGCTGAAGGCGACACTGTTGACCTTGGACCCGTCGTTGAGTTGACCAATCTTCTGTCGGCTCGCCATGTCCCACAGAACGACGCTCCCCGCATCATTTCCGGCGGCGAGAGTTCTGTCATCCGGGCTGAATGCGACACTCCGGATCGAGACATGGCCTCGGAGAGTTGCCACGACACGCACCCGGGGACCCATCCGCCACAATCTGACCTCTCCTCCGGCGTCGCCACTGGCCAACATCCGTCCGTCAGGACTGAAGGCGACGCTGTAGGAATGACTTGGAACAGGTAGGCGACTGACCTCGGATGGCTCAGCGATATTCGACAGGGTGACGTTCTTTCGGGGGTTGCTCCCGACGGCGACGGTTTTGCCGTCAGGACTTATGGCGAGACTGGACACAGGGTCTCCATTGGGCAGAGGTTGCACCACCTCCGACGCATTGGCCGCGTTCCACAGGGTGACGGAACCGCCGGAGCTCCCGGTGGCGAAGAAGGCGCCGTCCGGGTTGAAGGCAACGCTCTTTACAGCGGTGTTCCCCGATGCCGAAAACGCGATCGGCGTCTGCATATTCCACACCGTGGCGTCGCCGGCCGAATCGCCCACAGCAAGCCGGGTACCGCTTGCGTTGAATGCGACACTGGCGACGTTGCTCCCATCGCCCAGAGTCTGAAAGACCTCGTCGGGACTGGTCCCACCGGCGTTTGTGATGGTCCACTCGACCACGTTTCCCCCGCTCGTCCCCGATTCGAGAACATTGGAGCCACCTGAGAATTGGGGGTTGAAGGCGACGCTCGTCACCCGGTTCCCCTCGGGCAGAGACTTGCCGATCTGCCGACCGGTCGATGCATTCAGCAGGACGATGTAGTCGCCTTGGCCCACGACGGCCAGCGTCGTCGCATCCGGACTGAAGGCCATATTTGTGATCGGAGCACTGCTCACATTCACGAATGTGCCCGTCAGACTCCCGGTCGTGACGTTCCACATCCCCACCATGCCGGCAGTGTCCCCCGTAGCGAGTATCCCGCTCCGTCCGAAGGCGATGCTCGTGACCGTGCTGTGCTCAATCAAGGGACGGTCCGACGCCGTTTCCGTCACCGGGTCCCAGAAGGTGACGCCCGTGCCGGCAGCCACGGCAAGCACTCCGTCACCTCCAGGACCGAAGGAGATGCTTGTCACCGCGTGATTGAAGCCAACAGGTCGGCCGATCTCCTTCCCGGTGCTCGTATCCCACAGCACGACGTCGTCACCTTCGGCACCGGCCAATATCGCACCATTCGGACTGAAAGCCACCTCGACGACCGGGCGGTCCGAGTGGCAGTGGCGGATCTCCCTTCTCGCCGTCGTGTCCCACAGTACGATCTCGTTCCCGGTGACCTCGGCCAGGATCCCGCCGTTCGGGCTGAGAGCCAAGCTCGTGACCGGGTGTCCCGAATTGAGAACGGCGTCGACGGGCTGCTCGAGCGCGTCGACCATGGCATCGTGGGTCTGGGTCGTCGTCGCCAATCTGGAGGACTCCACACTCAGCAGGCTTCCCAGCTTGACGTCCGTCTGCAAGGTGTTCACCGATTCCGACGCCAGCTCGCCCGCTTGGGCCAGGTTCTGAGCGTTACGCCGGCCTATGTACACCGCCGCCGTGGTGACCACCACGGCGAGAATCACGATCAGAGACAGCGCTCCGATGACCAGGCGACTGTGTCGGATCAAGCCTTCCACCGCCGCTGTGCTCCATCGGTGCGGTCTGTCCCCGGCGACGATGACGTCAAGGTCGTCGGCCCAACGTTTCATGTCCCGAGGCCGTTGATCGGGATGCGGCTCCAGGAGCCGGCCGATATGCCGCCCGAGACCGATGGGATCGGAGAAACCTTCCTTTCGGGCCATCGACTCCATGTGGGTGCGCACGGCTTCTGAGTCATCGAGGCGCGGTGGTTGGCCGCTCAACATCCAAAACGCCACGGCGCCGATTCCCCATGCATCGGATGCGGGCCCCGGAGTGCCGGGCCCACCCACCACCTCCGGCGCCTGCCACAGGTAGGTACCCGCCCCGTGGGTCACGTCGTCGTCGCCATGCGGGCGAGCGATTCCGAAATCAATGAGGGCGGCGTGTCCATCGGGGGTGACGCGTACGTTGCTCGGCTTGATGTCCCGGTGGACCATCCCTTGGGGAGCGTCCACACTGCGGAAGGAATGGAGGTAGGCCACCGCTCGGGCCAGCTCCGCCACCCACTGCATCCCCCGGACCGGTCCTAGAGTTCCCCGTGCGACGCCGAGAGGGGCTCCTGGAATCCATTGGGCGACCGTGTAGATCACGCTGAAGTCTTCATCGGCCGACTCGTCACTGTCGATGAGTGCGGTCCCGACAAAGACATCGACGAGATGCATGACGTTTTCGTGATCGATGGCGCGCAGAGTCTGTGCCCGCTCGTTCAACCGCCCGAAGTCGTCCATGGTGAGCCCGGTATGCATTTTGAGGGCCACCTCGACGGGGGTGCCACCGGTGACGCGGGTCGCCCGATAGACCAATCCCTCACCGCCGTCGCCGATGGCGTGAAGGGTTCCGCCCTTCAACTCGACTCGGTAGCGGCGTGGATCCTGACGCGGACCAGTCCACAGTGATTGCGCGGTCACCGGCTGGATCACACGTCGATGTGCAGCATCCCGTGAACGCGCGCTGCCTCAACAACTGCCACGCGTTTGTCCGACACATCAGGCATCGGGATCTGCTCAGCAAACATCAGTGCCCAGATTTCGTAGAGGACTTCCCGGACAGTGTTGGGATGATAATTGAGGGCGGCCGCCACCTCCTTGTGGGTGGCAGGCTCAGGGCGACCTCTGGCGATCGGTTCCGAATACGCCATGAGGACAGCGCGCTGAAGACCCGTCAAAGCCAGTTCATGACGACGCGTCGGAGGATCAGTGGTGGTCGCCGAGGTAAGGGGCCACAGGGACGCACGCACCGTCACGCTCAACTTCCACATGGCGCCTGTCCCGTGGACGAATACGTCGAACTGATCTTCACGGGGAGAGCGTCCTTCGCCCACGGGAATCTGAACAGCAGTACCACTGCCCGTGCGAAGCTCAAGAGCGCGGTGACCCGGCCTTGCCGCGCTCTCTACAAAGATGCGGCGATTTGCGGCCAGAAGCGATCCCGCCACTCGCGGGACCCCCTCGTCGGGCACCGGGGCATAGGCGAAACGGATCTGACATTCGGCCCCTCGACCGAACGAAACCACGTCTCCATCGCAGATGGTGAGGGCTTCGGTACCGTGGGGAGCAAGGTACGTCACAACCGCCCGTTCGACCTTGGCCTCCTGGCCGCCGACCTTGGCCGTCGATGCCGGTACCCCAGCCTGTGCCCTGCCCGCCCCGGCCATGCCTTTGATCCTACAAAGCGGTTGATTGGGAGAATAGGGGCAGCCCTGACAATGGTCACAGTCGTTTACGAGCGCACCACCTCGACGCTCGGACCAAAGGACGATAGGAAAGGATCAGCGGGCGACGGCTGATACCTCTCTCGACTCCGGCCCCGTCCCCACTGTGTTCACGGCCGCCACCGTGTAGAAGTACATCTTCTGAGACCGAGCGTGCTTGTTCGTGTAGGTACATGTGCTCGAGGTGCACGAGACCGTCGTATAGAGCTTCTCCGATCCCGCTGATCGAGCCCGGAAGACCCTGTATCCGGTGATGGCTGCGCCGCCGTCGCTCAGGGGTGCCTCCCAGCTCACCACGACCCCCTTGGTGGTCGACGAGGTGGCCGTCACGTCCCTGAGTGCCCCCGGTACGGTCGCTCCCGGTGTGGTCGTTGTCGTCGTCGTCGTTGTTGTCGTCGTAGTGGTGGTTGTCGTCGTCCCACCGCCGCCTCCGAGGACCTGTTCGGCCTGCGCCCAGGTGAAGACAACGTCTGAGGGTATCTGACCACAGGCCCCCACGACGATCCCGGTCAGAGAGGGGCCGTACGAGGAGCCGCTGGCTGTGTCGCCGGCCCCCATGTACTGCTCCGCTGATTGGCCACATGACGAGTCAAAGGTTCCGAGCAGGACATCTCGGTGTCCCCAGCAGGAGGAGGGCGTAGAGGATGTGCATGACCCGTTGGCCGAGTCGAGCCCGTCGTCGTACATCCAGTAGTAGTCAGAGCCGAGCGCGTTCGAGGTACCTCCGGCCCAGACCGATCCCCACGAGCGGACTGTCGCTCCCCCCGTGAGCGTGGACGAGGACAGGATGGGATCAGTGTTGTTGGCGGCGCCGGTCTGAGCCACGTTGTCAAGCTGGGTGGTGAGCCCCGCGATCGGGGTGAGCCCACGATCCGAGCGCTCGAGATTGGCGATCACGAAGATCTGCTCGGGAACTGTCATGGTGTCGAAAGCACTCAGGTTGAGCGACAGTGCCCCCATCGTCTCGAGAACCGAACGTCCGTTGTCAATCGCTTTGACGACATCGGTATTGCAAGTGACGGAGTCGTCAAGAGCTTTGGCGGCACAGCTTCTGTCATCGGTGAAATTGGGATTCGGGGCCAGGCTCTCCGAGGGATTCTGAGGCGGCACGATGCCGCTGCTGGCTGCGGCCTGAGACTCTGACTCACCGCCGAGCACTCTCGAAGCGGCAGCGGGGGATATTTTGACGCGGACGGCTGCGGCACTCACCGAGGTGAGGGCCACGCTGCCACCGAGTGCGGCCAAGAAGAGCGCGACGCCGACCACTGCCTTCGATGTTCTCCGCCACATGACGAACTTCCCTCTGGAACGCATCCAGTCCTTCGGTTGAGCGCCCACTACGAGTGGATATCGGATGTTGCGCTCACTGATGAAATCAATTTCGTGACAATCACAAGGATCGACATGTATCTCAACGGATTTCATCCGGACTCTTGTTAAGGATCTTCCCTCCGCCCATCGAGGGTAAACAAACACCTCCCCCACCGGAAAAGCACTCCCGCCACACAAACCTCTCCCGCTTCATTTTCCCACCGGAAAGTCGGCGTTTGGCCTGCGCAAAGGGGAATTAGCAAAATGAAACCTGTCGGTGAAGATTAATTTCAAAAAACAAAACCAGTGAACCGTCGGATTGCCGCGAGAGCGCTGGCCTAGGTTGGACAACGCCGCCCGGATCGAGTTGACCGCATGTTTGCATGCGTTGCCTCACGAAGATCGGGAATACCACCACGGCATCCGACGGCATCAAGCATTGGGAGTTTCGCGTGTCGAGATACCAACGGGATTTGAACGACCGACGGGGACCGGCGCGCCGCTGGACCCGTCCGGGATTGATTGCACTGGTCATCACCGTGGCTGCGACCACGTCGGGGATCATGGTGATGGCAACGTCGCAGATGTCGGCGGCGGTTACCCTCAGTCCGAGCACCACGCCCGCCTTCGCCGGTGACGCCGGCGACCCTGATGTCGTCTACTCGGCCGGGACGTACTTCGCCTTCACGACGGGCACGGCGCTGGGCAACCACATCCAGGCCCTCATAAGCAGCAGCGCTTCGGAGGGATACCACAGCTACACGGGGAGGTCCTTCGGGTCCACGGCGCTGGCCAATCCGCCCGGGTGGGAGACGACCGACACCCAGACCTCACCGGGGGTGTTCGACTGGGGTGGCCATTGGTTGATGTACTACGACGCGGCGCCATCCCCCAGTGCCGGTGACACCGGACACGACTGCATCTCGGTGGCGGTGGGCGGTGCGACGTTGTCGCTCTCCAGTCCCCAGTTCACCGACAACTCCGGCGGCGGACTCATCTGCCAGCCCACGGGGTCCATCGACCCGAGCCCATTTGTCGACCCCGCGTCGGGCAAGGCCTACCTGATCTGGAAGCAGAACGACGGGGGATCACCCAGCCAGGCGACGATCTGGTCACAGCAGCTGAGCGCCAACGGCCTGAGTCTCGTCGGCTCCCCGAGCAAGCTCATGTTCAACAACACGGCCTCTTACCCGTGGGAGAACACGGTGGAGGATCCGTCCATGGTGGACGCCGGCGGAACGTACACCCTTCTCTTTGCGGCCGGCGTGTACACAAGCCGCGGTTACTCCGAGGGCATCACCAGCTGTAGTGGGCCGCTCGGACCGTGTGGAGCAGACACGCAGATCCTCACCACCTATGGATCGGTTCTGGGCCCCGGAGGCGGCTCGCTGTTCGCCGACTCGACGGGGGCCTTCTGGCTGGATTACGCAGCATGGCAGGGCGGGAGCGTCGGCTGTACGGACTACAGCTGCGGTGCCACACGACAGCTCTTCGTGACACCGATCCATCTCTCGTTGCAGGTCCCCTGTAGCCCTCCCGCATCACAGAGTGGCTACCGGTTCGTCGCTTCCGACGGTGGCGTGTTCTCCTTCGGTACCATGCCCTTCTGCGGCTCGATGGGTGGTCAATTCCTGGCCCAGCCCGTCGTGGGCATCGGCTCGACACCGGACGGCGGAGGCTATTGGGAAGTGGCCTCCGACGGTGGTCTTTTCGCCTTCGGGGACGCCGGCTTCTACGGTTCGATGGGCGGCAGACCACTGGTCAAGCCCGTTGTGGGTCTCGCCTCCACCGCCAGCGGCCACGGCTACTGGGAGGTGGCTTCCGACGGTGGCGTGTTCGCCTTCGGTGACGCTGGCTTCCACGGCTCCATGGGCGGTAGACCGCTCGTCAAGCCAATCGTGGGCATCGCCCCCACTCCCGACGGAGGGGGTTACTGGGAGGTGGCCTCCGACGGTGGCGTCTTCGCCTTCGGTGACGCCCCTTTCTACGGCTCCATGGGGGGCAAACCGCTCGCCAGGCCGGTGGTGGGTATCGCCGCCACGCCGAGCGGCCGGGGCTACTGGGAGGTGGCCTCCGACGGTGGCATCTTTGCCTACGGTGACGCCACGTTCGCCGGTTCGATGGGAGGCAGGCCTCTGGCCAGGCCGGTGGTGGGTATCGCCGCCACGCCCAGCGGCCGGGGCTACTGGGAGGTGGCCTCCGACGGTGGCGTCTTCGCCTTCGGTAACGCCCCCTTCTCCGGCTCCATGGGAGGCAGGCCTCTCGTCAAACCCGTGGTGGGCATGTCGACCTGACGGGCTCACCCGTCAGGTCAATGGCGTAGGCCCTCTATCGTCTGGCTGGTGAACCGGGGGAAAATCCTCGTGACCGGCTCGGCCGGTCACCTTGGCGAAGCACTCGTCCGCGTCCTGCGGGCTGAGGGCAGCGACGTCGTCGGTCTCGACGTACTGGCCTCCCACTTCACCACGGTGGTCGGATCTGTCACCGATCGCGAGGTCGTCAGGGACTGCCTCGCCGGTGTGGACCGCATCATTCACACGGCGACGCTCCACAAGCCGCACATCGTCTCGCATGAGAGGTGGTCCTTCATTAACACGAACATGGCGGGAACCCTCGTACTGCTCGAAGAGGCCGCCTCCGCCGGTATCCGGAGCTTCGTGTTCACGAGCACCACGAGCACTTTCGGTCGGGCCCTCGCCCCGCCGCCTGGCGCGCCGGCGGCGTGGATCACAGAGGACGTCACCTCCGTCCCCCGCAATATCTACGGCGTGACCAAGACGGCGGCCGAGGACCTGTGCGAGCTCGTCCACCGCGATCATGGACTCGCCGTCGTGGTGCTGCGCGTCGCACGCTTCTTCCCCGAGGCCGATGACGACGATGACGTGCGTGACGCCTATACCGACGCCAACGTCAAGGCCAATGAGTACCTCTACCGTCGTGTCGACATTGAGGACGCCGTGGCCGCCCACCTGCTCGCCCTGGAGCGGGCCCCCGCCACTGGCTTCGCCAAGTACCTCGTCTCCGGTACCACGCCCTTCTCCCGGGACGATGTGACCGGGCTGGTCGTCGACGCTCCGGCCATCGTGAGGCGCCTCTTTCCGGACCAGGAGACCGAGTACGCGCGGCGGGGCTGGACGATGTTCCCCCGGATCGATCGCGTCTACGTCAATGCCCGGGCCCGCGCCGAGTTGGGATGGGCACCGCGCTACGACTTCCGCTACGTCCTCGACCGGCTGAAGGCTGACGAGGATCCGCGCAGCATTCTGGCCCAGACGATCGGCTCCAAGGGGTATCACGCCGCGTCCCATGGCTGAGGGGTCCCATGGCTGAGGGGTCCCGTGGTTGAGGGGACCGACGTCTTCGGCCGCGCCCTTCGCGACTGGGCGCGAGGAAAGACAGATCCCGAGATCTTCGAACGCGATGACGGGTTCACTGAGACGGGTGTGGGCCACGAGCTGTACGTGGCCGACTTCCCCGATTGGCTCTCGGCCGAGCGGCGCTCGATGCGGTACGTCCGTGGGCGCGTCGTCGACGTGGGTTGTGCCGCCGGCCGGGTCCCGCTCTACCTGCAACGCCGCGGGCATGACGTCGTCGGCCTCGATTCCTCGCTGCTGGCCGTTCGTACGGCGATCGCCCGTGGCGTGAAAGAGACGTGGTGCATGTCGGCCGAGGCCCTCACGGCGGAGATCGGCTCGTTCGACACCATCGTGATGTTCGGCAACAACTTCGGCATCTTCGGGACTCCGGTTCGGCTCCGGCGGGCGTTGACGACCTGGGCTCGCCGGACACCCCCCGAGGCACGCATCCTGGCCGAGAGCACCAATCCGTATTGCGGAGGCGCTCCCGCCCTCACCCGTGACTACTACTTCCGCAACCGCGCCCGTGGTCTCATGCCCGGACAGGTCCGACTACGCATCCGCTACCGGACCGATGTCAGCCCGTGGTTCTCATGGCTCTTCGTCTCGCGCGCCGAGATGAAAGTGCTGCTGCAGGGAACGGGCTGGCACCGGAGCCGGATCCTCGGAGGTCGTCCGAGCGAGCCCTATGTGGCGGTTCTGGAGAAGGACTGAGCTCCCAGGAGGAGCCACAAGGAGATGAACCACCCCGCCATTGGGGAAGCTCCATCTCGAATGTGGCCTTAATCCCCGACTCATGCCGCCAGACCGGCGGATGGGTGGGTGAGTGATGATATCTAGCCCGCCTCAACGAGCGCGGCGAGTTTCTCCAATGCCATCCGCGTCCCTTCCTCGTTGTCGGTGGTCGGCACGCCACGAGGTAACCCTTGGTGGACGACGAGCACGTCGGTACCGCCGTCTGCATCAGCGAGCGTGTCATAATCGTCATTTCACCGCGTAATTCTGGATCTGTTGTCTCGAACTCGAGCACTTCTACGACTTGTTCGTTCGGTACAAGTTTCACGAAGTGGCCGTGGTACGTGTCGGTCTGGGCGGTCGTCTTGCCTGTCCCGGTCGGCGCATCGTACGTGAGCGAGATCCGGAACGAGCCATCCTCGCTGGCATCGAACTCATGCACCTGGCTCGACATGCCGGTCGGCACCCTCCACGTGGCGATCGCCCCCGCTTCGACAAGCGCGCCATAGACCACCGCACGATGCGCGTTGATGTGACGGGCGTTCTGCGTCGAGCTCACGCCCTCATCGTATGACGCCCACTTCCGGAGGAGTCACAAAGGCGTATAGACCACGTTGCCGTAGCGGTGCAGGCTCCTGGTCACCACCTGCTCCCGCACCCAACGCACAAGCTCCACCCGCCCGTGGGAGCACATCGGCTCATCGAGGACCGTGACCGCCTGTTCGGCTGCGGCGGACACGACCTCGGGCTCCGCCTGGCCGAGCAGCCGCAGACGCGTTCCGGCAGTCTGACCCTGGGTTGCGTCCACCAGCGAGGCGGCCAACGACGCCGCGCTCTCGACCGTGACGGTCGTCCCCGACGCCGGCCGCACATCCGGCCGGGGTCGGGGACTGGACACGCGTACCGGCGTCCCGGTGACGGCCGCCGCCCGCAGGGCCTTGGCCGCCTCGTCATCGGAACCGTCTTCGGTGAGGCGCACGATCACCCCCGGGTGAAAGGGGCGGTAGCGCAACTGGTTGGATTCGGACCTGAGCCCGGCCAGATCGGTGACACGGCTGAAATGGGAGTCCCACCACCGCCGGTAATCCGCCTCGGCGGCATCGACGCTCGTCTCGTGGACGTCGTGCCAGCGCCGCAGCGCCAACAGGTAGTTGGGACCACCGGTCTTGGCCGTCGGTCCCACGCTCGACCGCTTCCAACCACCGAAGGGCTGGCGGCCCACGATGGCTCCCGTGGTGGGACGGTTGACGTAGACGTTGCCCGCCTCCACCGCGTCCGCCCAGCGCCGGTGCTCGGCGGGGTCGAGTGAGTGGAGCCCGGCCGTCAGCCCGTAAGGAACGGCGTTCTGCCACTCGAGGGCCTGCTCGAGCCCGTCGGCCCTCATGACGCCGAGGACCGGGCCGAACCATTCCGTGAGGTGTGTCCACGAACCGGGCGTGACACCGACGCGCACGCCCGGGGACCACAGGCGGCGGTCGCCATCGAGGCACGTCGGCTCCACCAGCCATGTTTCACCGGGACCGAGGACGGTCAGAGCCCGTTCGAGTGACTCGGTGAAGGGGCCCACGATGGGACCCACGTCCGACGCCGGGTCGTCTCCCCGGCCCAACCGCAGCGCCCGCGTGGCGTCCGCCAATTGGCGCAGAAACGGGCTGTGGTCGTAGACCGAAGCGTCGACGATGGCCAGGCTGGCGGCCGAGCACTTCTGACCGGCATGTCCGAACGCCGACCTCACCAGATCACCCACCGCCTGGTCCACGTCGGCCGTGGCCGTGATGACCATGGCGTTCTTGCCGCTCGTCTCGGCCAACAGCCGACGGCCCGGGTTCCAGCGGCCGAACATCTGCGCCGTGTCCCACGATCCGGTAAGGATCACCGCCCCCGCCTGGGGATGGGTGATGAGATGGCGACCGGCGGCGCCGTCAGGGGTCGCCACCAACTGCACCCGACCGTCGCCCAGTCCCGCACTGCGCAGTTGCTCGACGAGGAGGGCGGCGGTGGCCGGGGCTTCGGGGCTCGGCTTGAGGATGGCGGTGTTGCCGGCGGCCACGGCGGCGAGCACCCCGCCGGCGGGGATGGCGTAAGGGAAGTTCCACGGCGGTGAGACCACCACGACCCCACAGGGATCACTGGCCACCTCCCCCTCCAGCGACGCCAGCAGATCGGTCCCCGTCGCGTACCAGCGCGCGTAGTCGACGGCCTCGGAGACCTCGGGATCGGCCTCGGCGAAGGTCTTGCCCGCCTCAGCTGTCATCACGGCGACGGCCTCGGCCCGCCCGGCCGCCACGGCATCGGCCGCCGCCAGCAGGAGGCGACGGCGCACTGCGGCCGGGGCGGCGGCCCAGTCCCGCCCGGCCTCGACGGCTTCGCCGACGGCCCGGTCGACGTCCGCCTCAGATGCCGCCGGTGGTGCGGGCCGCGCCGGCGTGGCCAATGCCGTCAGGGCCCAGCGGCGATTGGCGGCCACCGTCAGGTCCGTGTCCGGTTCGTTGGTGAACGGAACGTCCTCGCCGGCGGCCGGAAAACGTGACCGGTCCTGGGTCTGGAACGGCCGTGTCGCCACCTCGTGCTGGGCCCGCACCGAACGGGCGAAGCGATCGGCCTGCTCCTGCCAGTCCGGGCTGCCGGGGATCATGTCGAGGACGTGCTGGAGGAACCCCTCCGGAGTGGTGTTTTCATCGAGACGGCGGGCCAGGTAGGCCAGCGCGTTGCGAAAGTCCCGGCGGGTCGTGGCGGGCACGTAGAACAACAGACGCCCCGAACGTTCGGCCACGGCCGCTGCCTGACTGTCAGCCATTCCGGCCAGCATTTCGATGTCGATGGGCGCGCCCCTCTCCTCGGAGAGGATCAGAGCCAACGCCACGTCGAACAGGTTGTGCGACGCCACTCCGACCAACACGGCACCGCCGGCGGCCGCGTCGAGCAGGCGCTCGAGGAGTCGGACGTACGATGCGTCGGTATCGGCCTTCGTGCGGTAGGGAGCCGGAGGCCATCCGTGGAGCTCGCCGTCCACGTTCTCCATGGCCAGGTTGGCGCCCTTCACCAGACGGATGCGGATGGGGGCGCCACCCGCCGCCTGGCGCCTTTGGGCCCATTCGAGGAGCCGGTCGAGGGCGGCGTGGGTGTCGGGGAGATAGGCCTGCAATGCAATACCGGCGGTGCGCGCGGCGAACTCGTCTTCGTCGAGCACCCTGGTGAAGCACTCCACCGTGAGATCGAGATCCCGGTGCTCCTCCATGTCCAGGTTGACGAGTTTGGGCTCGGCCGCTCCCGAGTCTCCGGCGCTGCGGTAGAGGTGGCGCAGGGGTCCGGTGATGCGGCTGACCGACCCTTCGAAGTCGATCAGCGACAGCCCGGCGGCCACCGACGACACCTTGACCGAGACGCAGTCGACATCGTGGCGTCCGAGCAGAGAGTCGACGGCGGCCACGCGTCTCTCCGCCTCCTGCCAACCCAGGATGGCCTCGCCCAAGAGGTTCAAGTTGGGCCGCCGGCCCGCCGCCCACAACCGGGCCAGGCGGTGCCCGAGAGGTCGCCGTTCAGCCGGATAGACGAGGGAACCCGTCTCGCGCCGCAGGCGAGCCGCCACCAGGGCGACCACGGGGCCGGGGGCGGGGCGGGCGGCGAGGGCGCCCAGATGCAGCAAGGTCCGGTCCGTGGTCGAAACCCCCTCGAGATCGCCGGCCGTGACGGCCGCCAGTTGGCCGGCCGCCGCGCGGGCGCTCGTGGGCCGCAGCACCCTGTCGGCCAACGAGAAGACCAACCGGGTGCCCGACTCGCTGGCTAACAGGCGGCGCAGGCGGAGCTGGCGCCGTTGCTCACGGCGGGAGGTTCCGGCCCGGGCGGCGACCAGCAGCTCGGCCGCCAGGGCCACCGACCGGTCGATGAGCTGGTCTTCGCCGACCGGTGCCTCCGGCTCGGTTGTACCTCCGCTGCTCTGTGTCACCCCTGCGGGCACAACCGGGTCGACGTCTATGTCGGTGTCCAGTGCGTGGTCGGTGAAGCGAGCCATTTGAGGACCTGCCGACGCGTCGTGGGGCCGTGCGGGTTCCATGGCGAGGGAAGGGCTCCGTCGGAGCGCAGGACCGCCGCCTCCGAGATGTTGGCGGTCAAGGGATCAGTGGCCAGCGCACAACGGGTGGCGGTGGGGTCGATCCCGAAGAGCTGAGCGGCGTTCAGACCGAAGATGCCCGCCTTCATGTCGTCGGTCAGGGCCGGGTAGCCATAGCTCTCCTGGAACTCGGGTGTGATCTGAAAGGCTCGCATGGCCATGATCTGTGGCTGGGGGCTGCCGTACCAGATGGAGTCGGTCCCCCACATCACCCGCTTCTCGCCCACCCGACTGAGGATCTTCCCCATGGCGTGGGCCGCCTGATCGGGTCGGGTGAGCAGCTGACGCCACATGGTCGCCGTGTCCACCCAGATGTTGTCGTTCGGGGGGACACCATGGCGGTCGAGGGCGGCCAGCACGGTGTCGATCCCGATGGTGGCGGTCGGGTCGTAGGGGCCTTCGATGTGGGACGGGTCCCACGCCGAGTGATAGATGACGAAGTTCATGTCCGGGAACTGCCGCGACACCGCCACGATGTCGTCGGGGTGGTTGAAGGCGGGATCGAAGTTCACGAGCGGCAGTCCCTTGTGGGCCACGAAGACCTTGACGCCGAGGTCGTGCGCGTGTTGGACGGTGGGGAGTCCGATGGCGGGATCCTCCAACGAATAGCCCTGACCGGTCGGGCTCCAGGCCGTGTACACCTTGAAGGCCGCCACGTGGCCGGAATGTGCGGCAGTCGTCATCTCGTCGAGGGTGGCGCCGAGAGGACCGACGTTCGGAGCCAGGATGTTCTCCACCAGCACCCGGCTGGCGCCCCCGTGGGTGAGCCCGGCGGCGATCTCCTGGGTACTGACGGCATCGGGGAACGGGAGGGGGGCGTTGGACGGACCCGAGTTGGGGACGTCGGTCAAGACGGCCACGGTGGTGTCGCTGGCCAGGAACATGTCATGGAGATACGTGGCCCGGTCCACACAGTCGAGCTGAGGGCTGTCGGAGCAACCGGCGGGCAGCATGCCGAGGACGAGGCCTACCGTGGCGGGCGCGACCTGGGCCCAGGGTCCGGCCGGGATCACGTGATGGGTGTGGGCGTCGACGATGAACTCGCCCTTGGTGGCCAACGTCTCGTGACAGGCGTCGGCGTCGACGGGGGAGGTCGTGCCGAACGTCCCTCCCCGACCGCTTCCCGTCGTCTTCGTCGATCGCCCCGACGGGGCCGCCCCCGCGCATCCGGCCAACTCGAACGCCGCCAGCGATGCCACCACCGCCCCGGCACTTTGCAGGAAGCGTCGTCGGTCCACACCCAGTCGCCTGGCGGCATCGTCAGCCGTCGATCGGATCAGGTCGTTGGTCGCCCTGCTGACGGCGTCGGCCGCCGCCGGGATGAATTCGCCGTTGGAGACCGGTCCGGCCGGAAGCGGCAGGGACGGGTCCGGTCGGTCTCGAAGAGCTCGGGCGAAGGGACCCACGACAGGCACAACGATGACGCTACGCCCGCACAGGCTTGCCCGCCGCACATTGAACGTTCGGAAAGAGGCGGAGTGGCCGGTCATGGTTACTGTGGAGCCGGTGGTGCGACTTCCGACCATCGCGCGGGAGTGGGGCCGGATCGGGTGCATCGGCTTCGGAGGTCCGCCGGCCCACATCGCCCTTCTTCGTCGGCTCTGCGTCGATGAGCGGGGCTGGCTCACGGCCCGCGAGTTCGAAGACGGCCTGGCCACCGTCAACCTTCTTCCGGGCCCCGCTTCCACCCAACTGGCGATCTTCTGCGCCTGGCGCCTCCGAGGCCGCCTCGGGGCGGTGGTGGGGGGCGTCTGCTTCATCGTGCCCGGACTCGTCGTCATTCTGGGCCTGTCATCGATCTTCCTCGCCTCTCATCCGCCGCTGTGGATTCAAGGTGCGGCGGCCGGCGCCGGCGCCGCCGTGGCTGCTGTCGCCGTCCATGCGTCAACCCGGCTCATGCCGGCCAGCTGGCGACGAAACAACGACCGCGCCACCCGGATCCGTTGGCTCTGCTATCTCGCCGTCGGTGGAACGGCCGCCGCCACGGTGGGCCCGTATCTGGTGCTCGTCCTCCTGGCCAGCGGTGCGGTCGAGGTGGCGGTCCGGACCGGCCCCGCCCACCGATGGCCGCACGGGGCGCTGGCCCTCATCCCGGCCTCAATCCCGGCGATGGGCGGACTGGCGGCGCTGTCGTGGGTCGCCGTGAAAGTCGGGGCGCTGTCCTACGGGGGCGGCTTCGTCATCATCCCGCTCATGCAGCGCGACGCGGTGACCACCTACCACTGGATGACGGCCGCTCAGTTCCTCAATGCCGTGGCCCTCGGACAGATCACGCCGGGGCCTGTCATGCAGACGGTGGCCGTCGTCGGCTATGCCGCTGGCGGCCTCGGCGGGGCGCTCCTGGCCGCCCTCGTGGCCTTCACGCCTTCATTTGTGTTCGTCATCGGTGGTGCCCCCCACTTCGATCGACTGCGCTCGAGCGCCGCCGTCCAGAGCTTCCTCACCGGTGCGGGCGCCTCCGCCATTGGCGCCATCGCCGGCGCCTCCATTCCTCTCGCCCTCGCTCTCACCCACCTGTGGCAGCTCGGTGTCCTGGGCCTCGCCGCCGTGTGGCTCCTCGGTCTGAGACGGGGTGTGCTGCCCGCTCTCATTGCCGCCGGCGTCCTCGGCGTCATCATCGTGATGTCGGGGGCGTCGCCGTAAGCCCGACTCCGGTACGCAATCTTTGCCACCACGACGGAAACGGCCGTTCGCATCCGGCCGGGACGACAAATCCTGCCCACGTTGCATCTTGGGTGGGCGCCGGGACCCTCCCGTCCGCCCCGAGCAAGGATGGTGGCGCTCGGAAAAGCACTAAGTCCCTTCGTCCGGACGCTGATGTCTGTGCTCATCGGCACCGTTGGGCGGCGGACCGCCCATCATCTTGAGCATCGGTAAGGCCCCCGATTGCACGAAGCGGTAGATCAGGCCGGCGGCCACCACCAGCGCCACGATGTTCAGCACGGAGGTGTAGTCCCAACGGATGGGCATCTCTGTCACCTTGGCGTCGCGTGTGGTCGGTACCAGGCCGAGCCCACCGAAGGCGAACTCCACCACGTAGCCGGCCAGCACCATCGTGGCGTAGAAGGTGGCCAGGATGAAAAGCATCATGCGCGTGCCGTAGTACCTCCGGTAGATCACCAGAATGGGCACGATGATCAGGTCGGCGAAGATGAACGAGACCACGCCGCCGAAACTCATGCCACCGTTCCAGAGCACGCCGGCCAGGGGCACGTTGCCGATCGAGCAGACGAAGCTCAGCAGACTGACGATCGGACCGATCAGCGGTCCCCACAGCTTGGACAGCAGCGGATGGTGCACCAGGAAGAGGTGCCGCCAGAAGGAATCGGGGACCCAGGCGGCCACGGCCCCGGCGATGAGCAAACCGAGGACAATGTCGCGGATCACGGCGGCCCACTCCATGATGAAGATGTGCGAGATCGAGGTGAGCGCGGCCATCGAACGCAGCCGGCTCCCGAGGCTGCCTTCTTCTTGGATGGTCATGTCCATGGCGGCGTGGCCCTCCATGGAGCCGGCGCGCCCAATGTCGGCTTGGGTTCTGGCCGCCTGAAGAAGGCGTTGACGCAGAAAGAGGCGGAAGAGGACGGCCAACAGCACGATCATGACGGGGCCGCCGATGAACTCGGCCAGGGTGAACTGCCATCCGATGAGCAGGGCCAGGATGACGCCCAGCTCGACGACCAGGTTGGTCGAGGCGATCTCGAAGGTCATGGCGGCCGTGAAGCTCGCCCCCTGCCGGAACAGCGCCCGGGCCAGGGCCACCGCCGCGTAGGAGCACGATGACGATGCCGCCCCGAAACCGGCGGCCAGGGCCAGGGTGCGAGGTCGATCGTCACCGAGCAGCCTCACGATCGTGCTCCGTCTGATCACCGCCTGCACCACGGCGGACAGGGCGAAACCGAAGATGAGGGCCCACAGGATCTCCCACGTCATGGAGCCGCTGATGGTCAGGGCATGCCCGGCGGCGCGCCACCACCTCATGACGGGGCCGCCTGCTCGGGGCCCTCTTGGTCCGTCCCGATCACCGGCGACCGGGTGAGGGCGAAGACACCGAAGACGACCATGGCCAGGCCCAGTGCCTCCCAGCCCGGCGCCGGCCCCCTCGAATCGATGTGCTCACCGAAGAGCCCCAGACCGATGACCACGGCCACCAACGGTTGAGCCACGGTCAGGGTGGGCAGCGACAGGCGTAGCGCTCCGGCGTGAAATGCGCTCTGGGTGAGAAGGAGGGCGACCGCCCCCCCGACGAGCAGGGCGTAGGGCTCCCACGCCGCCAGGGTGTGGACCAAGCCTTTGTCGAGAAGATGGCCGGTGCGCTCGGTGAGGGCGGCCACATATCCGAACGCCGTGCCCGAGCCGGCCCCCAACAACACCGCCGCACGGCGACGCGAGCCGCCCCGGGTACCGGCCACCATGGCGCCGCAGGCCGCGGCGATGACGACGGTCAGGACGATCCAGGCCTTCCCCGACGCGTCGGGATGCCCGAGGCCCGGGTGGGCCGCACCGAGGAAGAGGGCCACGCCGCCCGTGATGATCACGGTGGAGCCGACGTCCCGGCCGGAGATGCGCCGGTGGTCGAGCCAGGCCGTCACCGGCAGGGCGAAGACGAGACTGAGCACGAGGAGGGGCTCGACGAGGACGAGCGATCCGCGCCGCAGCGCCAGGAATTGGAACAGGTAGCCGACCCCGTCGAGAGCGTTGCCCACAAGCCACATCGGTCGGCGGACCAGACGGACGAGAAGGCCGACCCGTACCGACAGCTCCCGCGGCTGGCGGACCGCCGCGTGGTGCTGGAGGACGGCGGCCAGGCCGTAGGACGCGGCACTGGCGATCGACAGCATGATGATGGAGACCAGGCTGCGCCCGATGTGATGGTGGAAGACCCCCAATCCCCAGCTCGCCAGCGCCGCCACCACGACAGCCTCCCGCGCCGGGACCGGAAACGACGAAATCCCCGCCGCGGCCCGGCCGAGCCCTGTCATCGGCCAGGCTGGTGGGCGTGGTCCGTCCCCTGTCACCGAAGTCACGGACGAAGGCGGTGGCCGAGTGGCTGTTCCGCAATCGACGGACGGGTCGGATCACCATCGCCCAGTTCCCCAACATCGCCCTTTGGCTCTTCTTCGCCACCGTCGTCGTGCGCCGGATCGTGGCCTCGGCAACGGCCGCCCACACGGCCATCGATTGGGCCGGTGTGGCCACCCTGGGCTGGTGGGCTCTCGATGAGGTCGTCCGTGGTGTGAATCCGTGGCGTCGGACTCTCGGCCTCGGGGTCGGCGCTCTCGTCGCCGCCGGCGCCGTCTCGCTCGTGCGCTGAGGCCGTCCGTCCGCAGCGCGCCATAGGATCCGGCCGTGAACGGGACCCGGTCGTGGTGAAGCGGATCCCGTGGTGGGGTGTGGTGTCGGGCGCAGGCGCCCCCGTGGTGCTCGGGGCGGGCCTGGCGCTGGCCCAGGCGCGTCAGCCGGCGAGCTACAACCCGATACGCGACACCATCAGCGCCCTGGCCGCCCATGGGGCGACGGACCGGTGGGTGATGACGTCGGCGCTGGCCGGCCTGGGCGCCTGCCATGTCATGACGGCACTGAGCCTGCGACCGGTCCGGCCGGGCGGGCGGGCGCTGCTCGGCCTCGGCGGCGTGGCCACGGTGATGGTGGCGACGTTCCCGCAACCGGCTCATGGGAACTCGGTGGCCCACACCGTGGCCGCCACCGTGGCCTTCGGTGCCCTGGCCATCTGGCCCCTTTTCGCCTCCCGCCGGCGCCGGGTGGCGCCACTGCTGACCCGCCCCACATCGATAGCGGCGTCAGTGGTCCTGATCGGCCTGGTGGTGTGGTTCGCGGCCGAGCTCCACGGTGGTCAGCGTGGACTGGCCGAGCGCGCCGCCGCCGGCGCCCAGGCCTTGTGGCCGTTGGCCGTCGTCGTCACCACCCGACGGGCCCTGGCCCGGCACACGCCGGTGCGCCTGGCCCCTGCGTGACCGGCTGTCTCCCGGGGTAGCCGCTGTTACCCGAACTCGGCCAGAAGCTCCCGACAACGGTCGGCGTTGCGGGCCAGCGTGGCCCGGAAAGCGTCCATGCGGGCCAGCTTGGCGTTCAGCTGCTCCTTCAGGGACTCGTTCAAGGCCAACGCCTCTTCGAGAAGAGCCTTTCGCTGGCGCCGGGCCGCCTTGGTGTCGACCTCCTGCTCGGCCCGGTAGGCGGCGCGCACCTCGTCAAGCCGTTGCTCGGACTCCAGGAATTCCTTGATCTCCTCCAGGTTCATCCCGAGTGCTTCGCGTAGTTCCAGGATGCGTTGGAGCTGCACCAGGTCGGTGTGGCGGTAACGGCGCTCACCACCGGCGGTGTACTGCGACGGACTGAGCAGACCGAGCTCGTCGTAGTACCGCAGGGTGCGGGCCGAGACCCCGACCCGCGAAGCGGCGTCGCTGATGCGCAGACCGGGCTCACTGTCGTCACCCTGAGCCGGCCCCGGCGCCGCGTCCTGCATTGTGTCTCTAATCTTCACCCCCGTCGTGCGAGCCATGGGGTCAGCTCACCAACAGGGGTTCGGTCTCGGCCACCGCTTCTTCGGCCGTCTCCACCGGGACGGGCTCTGTGCCGGGCTCGGTGTAGTGGTACTTACCGCCCCGCAGGAGCGACGCCACGGCCCCGAGCAGACAGACGATGGCGGCGAAGTCGAAGGCCTTTTCCAGGCCCTTGCCGAACGGGGCCGAGATGAGGTGGGGGAAGAACGACCGGCCGGTGATGTAGTGGACCTGGGCCGCCGTCATGTGGTGCAACGCCGCCGGTCCGAGCAGGGTGGCCATTGGGTTGTAGCCGAGGAAGGCGGCGAACAGGGAACCGACGGGCGGGAGGTGCGAGACGCGGGCCGCCGTGGTGGCCGAGACCCCCTGAGCCGTGAGGCCGTGCAGGAGCGCCGACGGCAGGGTGGCGGCTAGGCCCAGGATCATGAGCGTGAAGAAGATGCCGATCGAGAGGACCTGGGCCGAGGAGTTGAAGGTGGCGGCCATGCCGGCACCGGCCCCGCGCTGGTTGGCCGGAAGGCTGTTCATGATGCCGGTCTGATTGGGGGCGATGAAAAGTCCCATGCCGACGGAGTTGAAGAAGAACAGAGTGGCGAAGGCCGGGTAGCCGAAGTCGACCGGCAGGGCCTGCAGCAAGATGAAAGTCAACGCCACCAGCAGCAGGCCCCCGGAGGCGAAGGGGCGTGCCCCGTACTTGTCGGCCAGGTGGCCGGCCAGCGGACCGGCGGCCAGGAAGCCGATGGTCAACGGCACCATGTAGATGCCGGCCCACAGAGGGGTGGAGCTGAAGCTGTAGCCGTGCAGGGGCAGCCAGATCCCCTGCAGCCAGATGATCAGCATGAACATGAGGCCACCACGGCTGAGCGAGGCCAAGGCGCTGGCCACGTTGCCGGCGGTGAAGGCGCGGATGCGGAACAGCGTCAGCCGGAACATGGGATGGGCGACGCGCGTTTCGATGACCGAGAACACGACGAGCAGGACGAGACCGCCGAAGATCTCGGCCAGCACCGTGGGACTGGACCAGCCCATGGTGTGGTGGCCATAGGGGAGAAGGCCATAGGTGATGCCGATGAGAATCAGGATGAGACCGGCGGCGAAGGTGGCGTTGCCCCACCAGTCGATGTGGGCCGGCGTGCGCACGCTCCTGTCTTCGAGCTTGCGGTAGGCCCACACCGTTCCGAAGATCCCGAAGGGGACCGACACGAGAAAGACCATGTGCCACTGGACCGGGGCCAGCAGTCCGCCGAGCACCAGACCGATGAAGGCACCGCCGATGGCGGCGACGTTGTTGATCCCGAGACCGAGCCCGCGCTGGTTGGACGGGAAGGCGTCGGTGATGATGGCCGAGGAGTTGGCGAAGAGCATGGCCCCGCCCACCCCCTGGCCGACCCGCATGCCGATCAGCCAGACGGCGGCCCCGGGTCCGTGCATCCAGGTGATCGACAGCAGGATCGAGAAGACGGTGAAGACGGCGAAACCGAGGTTGTACATCTTCACCCGGCCGAAGATGTCACCCACCCGGCCGAGGGTCACGAGGAGCACGGCCAGGACCACCATGAAGCCCATGAGCATCCACAGCATGTAGCCGGTGTTGGCCGGGGTGAGGGGGTTCAGACGGATGCCGCGGAAGATGGCCGGCAGGGCGATCAGGACGATCGACTGGTTGATGAAGACCATGAGGGTGCCGAGCGTGATGTTCGACAGGGCGATCCACTTGTAGCGGCTGTCGCCGGAACCGGCGGGATCGTCCTGATCTTGCGTGGCGGGAGCCGTGACCTGGGCCATGCGATATCTTAACGTTAACGTCAAGGTCTGGGGGGCGGTCAGGAAGGCCGGGCGTCGGGTGAGGCGAGCCCGGGCCCCTCCCCCCCCGATTCGTTATGCCCCGCTGACCAGGGCATTTACCCCTTCTATGCTCCTGCTACTGCGATTCCGGGCCCCGGGACACGATTCGGCATGGGATCTCTGCGTCCTCGTCGAGGTGGTAGCTGGCGCACACGCGGTGGTACCCGTCGGCCACCCACAGAGGTGACCCTCGCACCAGCAGCACGGGGGAGAGCCTGGTACCGGACTTCACCTTGCTCAGGTCCTTCGCCACCTCGTGGTCATCGGCCGCCAGCAGCGGCAAGCGACTCGATCGCAAGATGTCCTTGGCCATGAAGTGCTCGAGCCCGGAGCTCCGCTCCAGTGCCTTGGCCAACTTTTTCGCCTGCGCCGGTTCGACCAACAGCGACAGGTATGAGCGGGCGGCAGAGAAGTCTTGCTCCTCTGGTTGATCCTTCCAATGCTCGGTCGCCATAGCGGCGCCTCCGTTCGTGCCGACAGCGTACGCCCGGTCACCTCGTGTCGGGCCGGTGCGGCGAGGCGATATCAGGTCGCCGGGCGACCCTGCTCGTATCCCTGGGCGGCGCTGTCGGCCACCTCGCTCGGAGGACCCCTCAAGATCCAGGCGCCCCCGACGGCCAGTGCCCCTCCGGCGATCGGCCCCACCAGGTAGACCCACCAGCCTCGCCAGTCCCCACTGACAAGCTCCGGACCGAATGATCGCGCCGGGTTCATTGATGCGCCTGTCAGTGGAGCAGCCCACAGGCCGCTCAAGGCGATGTAGCCGCCGATGGCGATGGCCGCATTGGCACCGATGTTACGAGCACCCGATGCCGTCCCGAGAATGACGCTCACCAGCCCGAGCGTGAGCAACAGTTCGATGATCGCCGACTTCCACAGCGGGGTGCCGAGGTCGGGAAGAGTGGCACCGAGATGGGCGATGTCGCCGAACAGGCCCCGCAGGATCACGGTGGCACAGGTGGCGCCCACGACCTGGGCCAGGAGGTAACCGGGGACGCGGGTCCACGGGAAGTTGCCCCGAGCTGCGAATGAAAGCGTGACGACGGGGTTCAGGTGGGCTCCGCTCACCATGCCCATGAAGTAGATGATGGCCATCACCATCAATCCGGGGGCCACAACCTGCGCATCGACGGGAACCTGACCCGGATGGACAGCGTCCACGACCGGCCCACCGGCGGCCACCAGCACAAGGAGGGAGGTGCCGAAGAACTCGGAGAAGAGGCGACGCCACTCGAAGCTCCGGTCGTACGGATGCTGCACCCAGGGGGGCTCGGACCCGGGTAGACCGCGTGACGGCAGTGGGATTCGGTCAGCCTCAGACACGTCGCCCCGGTCATTCATCTGGCCCCAGCATGCCCTCTGGGCGGCGGCGTCACCTCCGACGGCCGGCCGTGGTGTCAAATGTTCCTGGTGAGCGCACCTGCGTGTGTGTCGTCACCGGTGGTTGGAGAACTCGACCCTCCAGCGCCATTGGCTGCGATCATCGGCATGCCACCAGAACTGGAGGACGCCTGCCTCACCGCCGGGCAGGATCACCAAGCGGCCGACGTCCTCTTGGGTCGGCCATCCGTCGGCCAGTGTGATGCGGTCACCTTGGCGAAGCAGATACGACATGGGCCCTGCTTGGTGGCGTTCGAGGTTCTCCCCGCTGGCCACGACGGCTCCGTCTTCACTCCTCACATGCACGTCGAGCGCCGGCGGCGCCGCGTGCACGAGCAGCCGACTGCCGACGGCCTCGCGTTCGACACGAGAGCGGGCAAACGAAGCGCCCGTGGCCCCCGAACCGGGGAACCACAGGTCCCAAATCTCGATCATGACGACCTCCGGGACGAGAAGTGGGCGGGGTCATCGCCGGCCGGGTGACAGGTCACCGGCGCCACACCGCTGCCGCTGGATCGGAGGGTCACAGACCCGGGAACGGGTCCTCGAGAGACGCGAGGACGTGGTCACCACCAGCCGCCAGCAGCTCTTTCGTCGAGAAATGGCCGGTTGCTACCCCCACCGACACCGCCCCGGCAGCCTGGGCCGCCTCGATGTCCCGGGGGGTGTCGCCCACCACGAAGACCTGGGCCGGGGTGAGCTGAGCGTGGAGGCGTGTGACCTTGGCGATGGCCATCTCGGTGAGTTCGGCCCGGTCGGGCGAGTCCGAGCCGTAGCCACCGAAGACGAAGAAGCGGTTCAGGTTTCCGGGCATGAGCTTGGTCCGGGCCGCCCCTTCCATGGCCCCCGAGACGACGCCGAGCATGACCCCGGCCTCGCCCAGGCGCACCAGGGTCTGCTCGGCCCCGGGGAGCACCCGGTACTCCTTGGAGGCCCAGATGTCGTCGGCCAGGGCCAGCAGGTACTGGGCGTAGAGCCGGCCGAGCTCGTCGGGGGTCGGGTCCCGGTGAAGAACCCCCCGGAAGGTCTCGGTGGCCACCTCGGGGTCGGTTTCACCGGCCGAGGTGTGGGCGCCGATGTCGGCGGGGATGTCGTAGAGCTTTTCGAAGGCCGCCTTCCAACTTCTCGCCCCCGCCCCACCGGTGTGGACGAGGGTCTCGTCGATGTCGAAGAGGACGGCAATCGGCTTCTCGACCGACGTCGGGTCATCGGCCACGTCAGGCCTTCTTCTCGTCGTGGCCGCCGAATCCCTTGCGCATGGCCGAGAGGACCTTGTTGGAGAAGTCGTCGAGGCCACGGGAAGCGAAGCGCGAGTAGAGCGATGCGGTGAGGACGGGCGCCGGAACACCTTCGTCTATGGCGGCGATCGAGGTCCACCGGCCTTCCCCGGAGTCCGAGACGCGGCCGGCGAATTCCTTCAGCTCGGGCGAGGCGTAGAGCGCTTCGGCCGTGAGATCCAACAGCCAGGATCCGACCACGCTGCCGCGGCGCCAGACTTCGGTGACGGCCGTGGTGTCGATGTCGAACTGGTAGAACTCGGGCTCCTCCAGGGGCGCCGTCTCGGCGTCGCCGTCGGCCTTGGTCTTGCCGATGTTGGCGTTGTGCAGGATGTTGAGACCTTCGGCGAAGGAGGCCATCATCCCGTACTCGATGCCGTTGTGGACCATCTTCACGAAGTGGCCGGCACCGTTTGGACCGCAGTGGAGAAAGCCTTGCTCGGCCGAGTCGGGCTCACCGGTGCGTCCCGGGGTCCGCGGTGCGGAGTCGACGCCGGGGGCGATGGTGGCGAAGATCGGGTTGAGGCGCTCGACGACGCCGTCTTCTCCCCCGATCATGAGGCAGAAGCCGCGGTCGAATCCCCACACCCCGCCGGAGGTTCCGCAGTCGATGTGGTGGATGCCACGCGCTGACAACGTCTCGGCCCGCCGGATGTCGTCGCGGTAGTAGGAATTGCCGCCGTCGATGATGGTGTCCCCCGCTTCCATGTGGGAGCCCAGGTCATCGATGGTCTTCCCGGTGATCTCACCGGCGGGCACCATCACCCAGGCGGCGCGGGGGGCCGAGAGCTTCTGGACGAAGTCGGCCATGGAGTCGGCCCCGGTCGCTCCGTCTGCCTCGAGGGCCGTCACGGCTTTCGGGTCCACGTCGTAGACGACACACTCGTGTCCGTCGCGCATGAGGCGACGGACGAGGCCCGCTCCCATCCGTCCGAGGCCGACCATGCCGAGCTGCATCGGGTTCGCCGTTGTCATCTTCGTTCTCCTCGGGTCGAGTTCGTCCTGTCAGCTGTTCTATCCGCCTTTTACCCGGCCCGACACAGGGAGAGGGGGTCCGTCAGGAGCGGACTGTCCCCCCGGTGCCGGCCGTCTCGGCGGCCAGGAGACCCGGGGGGGCGGTGTCGAGGCTCTGGAGGATCGCCTCGGCCAGGGCCCGGGCCGAGTGGGGGTCGAGCTCGAGGGCCACCCTGAAGCCAGGACCGCGCGCCGGATTGAGCAGGTCGATGTTCAGGGTGTGGTCGGCCGCGGCGTGGACGGGGTGGTCGAAATAGACGCTGGCGTCGGACAGGGCGAACCATCCCTCGGCCCCCTTGCCGCTCCCGGTCACGGCGATGCTCGTCGTCTGGTAGGTGCACATGCGTGTCTCTCCTTCACACTTCGATCGGGCACACTTCGATCGGGCACACTTCGATCGGGCACAATTCGATCGGGGGTCGGGCGTTCCGGTCAGGCGCTCAGGTAGCGGCCGAAGAACTCGAAGATCTTCTCCCAGCCATCGGTGGCCGCCTCGGGGCGGTAGCTCGGGCGGTTGGTGGCGAAGAAAGCGTGACCGGCGCCTTCGTAGGAGTGGAAGGAGAAGGTCTTGCCGTTGTCGGCCAGGATCTTCTCGAGCTCGGCCACCTCGGCCGGAGTCGGGTACTGGTCCTCGGCCCCGAAGAGCCCGAGAAGGGGGCAGGAGAGGTCCTTGGCCAGATGGGCGATCGGACCCACCGTGACCGGCGCCCCCTCGGGCGGGGTGGACACGATGAAGGCCCCGTAGCAGACGACGGCGGCGTCGAGGGGCAGGCTGCAGGCGGCCAGGAATGATTGGCGGCCGCCCGAGCAGTAGCCGATGGTCGCCACCTTCCCGTTGGACGAGGAGAGCGACTTCAGGTGCTCAGCGGCACCGGCCACGTCGCCCACCAACCGCTCGTCGGGAACGCCGCCCTGGGCCCGGGCCGTGGCCGCGGCGTCGTCGGGGCTGGCCCCGGGCGCTTCACGGAAGAAGAGGTTGGGGCACACGGCCGCATAACCGTGGGCGGCGAAGTTCCACGTGATCTCCTTCGTCTGCTCGTCGTAACCGGGCATGTGATGGATCACGACAACAGCGCCGACCGACGAACGGTCGAGTGGTTGGGCCAGGTAGGCCTCGATGGCATCACCTCCGGCGCCGCTGATCGTCACCGTCTCCGCTCTCATTGCATCGGTCATGGTTGCCTCTCTTTCTCGTTGCTACCGGTCTTGGGGCTGCCCGGTGGTCCGTCGTCCACCGGTGATGCGTCGGGGGCGTCGAGTGCCTTGCGGCGGGCCGTCAGACGGCCGGCGCTCTCCACCCGTTCGGCCCGGAAGGCTTCGATCCGCGACAAGGTGACGTCGAGGCGCGCCACGAGTTGGTCATTGGCGGCGATGGCCTCGTCGAGCAGTTGGCGTTGTCTCGTCGGTGACGGTTCACCGGCCCGGAACTCCGAGCGCACCCGGTCGAGGACGTCGACCTCCTCGGTGTCGAGGACGACCCGGACCTCGGCCAGGGAGAAGCCGAGCAGCTTCTGGAGATCCCTGATCCTCGTCACCCGGGCCATGTCGGCCGCCGTGTAGTGGCGGTCCCCGGCAGAGCCGTAGGAGCTCGGGGCCACGAGCCCGAGCTCTTCCCAGTAACGCAGCGTCCGGGTCGTGAGCCCGGTCTGCTTGGCCACCTCGCCGATCCGGAATACGACAGGCCGGGCCCCGGTCACAGACGGGTCCGTTGTCATCACCCGGGTCCCTCGGCAACGCCAACTACCGGGGAGGCGACCGACGCCGGCTCGCTGTCGGGCTCTGCCGGCCCACCGTTGAGCGCCGGCGTCGCCCCTGCGGTGACGGGGGACGATCCGTCCATCGCCGTCGGCTCGGCGTGCACGTACATCGCTCCCCGGGTCCACGAGGCTGCCGCCGCCAGGACGCTGGCCACGATGGCGAAGTCGAGAGCGGCGTGGAGCCCGGTGCGGAAGGGTCCGGTGATGAGCATCGGGAAGAAGCCGTGACCGAGGAGCACCTTCTGCTGGGCGGCCGAGAGATGGGCCAGGGTCCCCGCCCCGATCAGGTGCTCGATGGGGTTGTAGCCGAGGAAGGCGGCGAACAAGGTGGAGACCGGCGGCAGGTGGGCCGCCCGGTTGGCCACGGCCGAGGGCACACCGTGGCCGACGAGGCCGTGGTAGAGGCTCGAGGGCAGCGTCGACGACAGGCCGACGATCATGAGCGTGAAGAAGATGCCGATGGAGAAGACCTGGGCCGAGTTCTGGAACGTCGTGTTCATCCCCGAACCGGCACCGCGGTGCTCGGCCGGGAGGCTGTTCATCACGCCCGTGCGGTTCGGGGATCCGAACGCCGCCATCGTGAGTCCGAGCAGGAACAGCAGCAGCCCGAACACCCAGTAGGAGAAGTCGATCGGCAGCAGCTCGAGCAGTCCGAAGGAGATGCCGGCGCCGATCATCCCGCCGGTGGCGAAGGGACGGGCGCCGTAGCGGTCCGACAGGATGCCGGTGACCGGACCCGAGATGAGAAGGCCGACGGTGAGCGGGATCATGGCGATGCCGGCCCACAGAGGTGTGCGGGCGAAGTCGTAGCCGTGCAGCGGCAGCCAGATCCCCTGCAGCCAGATGACGAGCATGAACATCAGTCCCCCGCGACTGAGCGCCGCCAGGAAGCTGGCGAAGACCCCGGAGCTGAAGGCGCGGATCTTGAACAGCTGCAGGCGGAACATGGGTTCGGGCACCTTGGTCTCGATGATGCAGAAGGCCACCATCAGCAGCACCCCGATGCCGATGGCGCCGAGAACAAAGGGGTTCTCCCAGCCCATGTCGCTTCCGCCGTAGGGCTCGATGCCATAGGTGATGCCCACCATGATCAGGATGAGCCCCAGACCGAATGTGATGTTCCCGGGCCAGTCGATGGCCGCGGCGCGTCGTTGGCCGAGCTCGCGCAGCTGCAGGTAGCCGAGGACCGTGCCGAGCACCCCCACCGGGACCGACACCAAGAAGATGAGCCGCCAGTTGATCGGCGCCAGCACGCCGCCCAGGATGAGCCCGATGAAGGACCCGCTGAAGGCGGCCGCCTGGTTCACCCCGAGGGCGAGCCCCCGCTGACCCGAGGGGAAGGCGTCGGTCAGGATGGCGGCCGAGTTGGCCATCAGCATGGCCGCCCCCACGGCCTGGAAGATGCGCATGGTGATGAGCCAGATCCCCGCCGCATGGCCGTGGCTCCAGGTGATCGTGAGCAACAGCGAGAAGAAGGTGAAGACGGCGAAACCGAGGTTGTAGATCCGGACCCGGCCGTAGATGTCACCGAGGCGGCCGAGGGTCACCACCAGAACGCTCGTGACGACGAGGAAGCCGAGGATCATCCACAGCAGGTAGAAGGTGTTCCCCGGCTGCAGCGGATTGATCCCGATGCCCCGGAAGATGTCGGGCATGGCGATGAGGACGATGGAACCGTCGATCGTCGCCATCAGCATCCCCAGGGTGGAGACGAAGAGAGCCGTCCACTTGTAGCCCGGACCCGGCGCCGGCCGGGACATGTCGGCCCGCGTCCATCGCGCGATCGTGGTCATGACGCTCCCGGGGGACTGGGGGTTCGATGCTGCGGTCGACCCTGACGTGAACGGCAAGGTTTCTTCACGTTAACGTTAATCCCCCGCCGGGCGTGACGCGCCTCGGTGGCCTACTTTTCGGTCCGTCGTGTCCCGCCCGTGCGGCTATCGTCTGGGCACAAGCGGAAGAGACGTTCCGGTTCTGAGAGGCGAGCTGTGCCCGATGTTGCCGTGACAGATGTGGGTATGCCCGACGCTCGTGGGCCGGAGAAGCGGATCCACTACGGGGCCACCTTCGCCGTCCTGTCCATCGCCGCCCTGGCCTTCAGCCTCCTGCAGTCGATGATCATCCCGGCCATCCCCGACCTCGAGCACGTCCTGCACACCTCGGCCACGGGGGCGACCTGGCTCCTCACGGCTTATCTCCTGAGCGCGGCCATCGCCACCCCGATCCTCGGCCGGGTGGGCGACATGGTGGGCAAGGAGAAGATACTCGTCGCCGTCCTCATCGCCTTGTCCCTGGGGACACTTCTCAGTGCGGTGTCGACGACGTTACCGATCATGTTGGCGGGCCGGGCCATCCAGGGAACCGGCGGAGCGGTGTTCCCCCTGGCCTTCGGCATCATCCGCGACGAGTTCCCGAAGGCCAAGGTCTCGACCGGGATCGGAATCATGTCGGCCATCCTCGGTATCGGGGCCGGCGGGGGGATCATCCTGGCCGGACCCATCATCGAGCACCTCTCCTACCACTGGCTCTTCTGGATCCCTCTGGTCATGACCCTGCTGGCCACCGCGGCCGCCTTCGTCTTCGTCCCCGAGTCGCCGGTGCGGGCCCCGGGGCGCATCAACTGGCTCGGTGTGCTGATCATGTCGGCCTGGTTGGTGACCGGCCTCGTGGCCGTGTCCGAAGGACCCACCTGGGGCTGGGTCAACAGCACGGTGATGATCCTGTTCGGCGCCACACTCGTCTTGTTCGCGCTGTGGGTGTGGGCCGAGGTCCGCTCGGACTCGCCGGTGGTGGATATGAAGATGATGCGGATCCCGGCCGTGTGGAGTACCAACCTGGCCGCCATGCTCTTCGGGTTCGGGATGTTCGCCATGTTCATCACCGTGCCCCAGTTCGTCCAGACCCCGGTGGCGCAAGGGTACGGATTCGGGGCTTCGATCACCCAGTCCGGGCTCTTCCTGCTTCCTTTCGCCGTGGCCATGCTGCTCGTGGCCCCGCTCACCGGTCGCATCGCCATCGCCATTGGTTCGAAGCCCATCCTCGTCGCCGGCTCGGTCTTCGCCGCCTCGAGTTATGGGCTCCTGGTGATCGCCCATAGCCGACCCTGGAACATCTATGTGGCCTCGGGCCTCCTCGGCATCGGGATCGCCCTCGGCTACGCCTCGATGTCCAACCTCATCATCGAATCCGTGCCGGTCAGCCAGACCGGGGTGGCCACGGGGATGAACACCAACATCAGGAACATCGGGGCCGCTCTCGGCAGCGGCATCGCCACCAGCATCATCGTGAGCAGCCTGCTGAAGAGCGGCTTCCCCACCGCGCACGGCTACACGGTGTCCTTCGCCGTGTCCGGCGCCTCGCTCGTCATCGCCGCCCTGGCCGCATTGAAGATCCCCAACCGGTCGCATTCCCCGGTAGTGGAGACACTCTCGCATCCGGGTCTCACCGGAGAGGCCGAGGTGTTCGTGGGGGCGACGGCTTACACCCCGGAGCCGACCACGTAACGCTCGGCCATCGGTGACACCGGGTCAGTCGGTGACCTGGCCGCTTCGCCCCGTTCAGGCCGTGGCGTTGGGCGGGTCGAGAACGGGCACAGCGTCGGCACTGGTGACCTCGGAGACGGCCGAGGGGTCCGGCGCCAGGGGTCCGCCGGACACCGGGGTGACCCAGACATGCATCATGGGCTCGGTCACCTGGTTGACGCTCCCGGTCGAGCAGGACCCGGCGTTGTCGTTGCCGACCACGGTCCCGGCGCTGAAGCAGAGATCGGTGTGGATGTGCCACTGGGTCAGGCATCCGCCGGGCTGGGGCGGCTGCCGGTCGGCGGCGGTGCGGGGCATGAGGTACATGGCCGCCGACAGGACCGCCCCGTGGGGGGTGTTCACGTAGACGAGCACGGGGATGGCGGCGGGGTCGAGGGGCTGTCCCCGGCGGTAGATCGATGGGTTGATGTAGTGGACGATCTTCTGGCCGGTGCGGGTCACCGGGATGTAGCCGGCCGCCTTGGCGGCGGCCAGGCTCGTGTAGGGGGCGACCGCCGCCACGGTCTGGTCGACCAGTGTCACAGCCGCCTTTTGCTGGGCCGCTGTCGGCTGGGCCACGCAATTGGCAGTGGCCATCTCCATGCCCGGCGCCATGGCGGCCATGACGTCGGGCCAGAGGATCGGTCCGGCCGGAGACGTGGTGGGCAGCGACAGCTTGGTCGTGTCACCTCCGGTCGACATGCCGGGCATGACGGGGGCCGTGGTGGACCCTGTTGCCTTCGGTGACCCGGCTGCCTTCGGTGACCCGGCTGCCTTCGGTGACCCTGTTCCCTTCGGTGACCCGGTTGCTTTCGGTGACGCCGATGAGGGTGCGGCCGTGGATGCGGCGGCGACACCGGCGATGGCAGTGGTGCCGAGGAGCGACAGCAGGGCCAACGGAACAGCGGCGACGGCGATCCAGCGCTCGTGGCTTCCCCGGGTTCCGGCCGGCAGTGGCGCCGGGGAGAGCAGGATCAGGGCGGCGGCCAGTTCGACAGTGGTGGTGATCAGTCCGACGGGATCGGCCGTCTCCCAACCCTTCAGGATGTACAGCGCGTAGGCGCCGGCGGTACCGCCGAGCATGGCCAGGTCGACCAGGCGCCAGTGGCGACGGTCGGCCAGAGTCCACCAGAAGGCGAAGGCGAAGCCGACGGTGTCGACGATGAAGAGCAAGGCCGTGACGCGCTCGTCGCCCCAGTGGGTGGGGACGATGGCGGCGTGGACGAGGGCGCCGACCAGTGAGGCGACAAGCGCCGCCTTGGCGGTGAAGGTGAGGCCGTCGAAGCGCCGCATCACCGAGGCGGCCCAGAGCACGCCGCCGCCGGCCAGGGCCCGCAGTACGCAGATGGCGATCCACAGCACCGGTGGCAACAGAACGAGCGCAATGAGTCCGGGTAGGTGTTCGGACGGTACCGACAGGATCCCACTAGATCCTGCCATCGGCATGGCCATTGGTCCCACGGTCGCTCCTCGGTCGGTCCTGAGGACGACGGTAAACAGAAGGTGTGAAGAGTCCGTGAGCGGCCGGCCATGAGCCGGCCAAGAGTGTGCGGGGGTGTCGCCGGGGCGGCGGGGTGGGGAATCAGGCGGTGACGACGGTGGGCAGTCCAGCGCGGGCGGGGTCCTCCAAGAACAGTTCGAGCTCTTCGGCGGTGAGGGGCCGGGCGATGTAGAAGCCCTGGGCGATGTCGACGCCGAGGTAGGCCAGCGCGTTGAGGTTGCTCGGCCGTTCGGCCCCCTCGGCCACGACGATCAGCTTGAGCGCCCGGGCCAGCTCCACGGTCGAGCTGATGATGGCCCGGGCCCGGTCGTCCTCCTCGAGGGCGAGGACGAAGGACTTGTCGATCTTCAGCTCGTCGATGGGGAGTTGCAACAGCTGGGACATGGACGAGTAGCCGACGCCGAAGTCGTCGATGGAGATCCGGACGCCGCGGGCGCGCAGCTCGTCGATGCTCCGCTTGGCCCGTTCGGGGTCCGATCCAATGCAGGACTCGGTGACCTCGAGGGTGAGGCGGCTGTGGGGCACGTCGTGTTGTTCCAGGAGGTGGTCGATGAAGGCGGGGAGTTCTTCGTCGACGAGGTCGTAGCGCGAGATGTTGACACTCATCTGCAGAGGGTGCCCGTTGTGTTCGAGTTGGGCCGCTTCGTCGATGGCCATCTCGAGCACGGCGCGCGTGAGCTGCGGGATGAGCCCGACCCGTTCGGCCAGAGGAACGAAGGAGTCGGGTTGGAGCAGCCCCTGCTTCGGGTGGTGCCAGCGCACGAGGGCTTCCACGCCCACCACGGTCTCGGTGTGCAGATTGAGCGTCGGTTGGTAGTGCAGGGTGAGGCTCCGGGTGTTGATGGCCGTCCGGAGTTCGTCGATCAGCTCCAGGCGCTCCCGGCTGTTGAGGTCGTGGTCGGCGTGGTAGACGCAGACGATCGACCGGCTCCGCTTGGCCTCGTACATGGCCACGTCGGCGCTGCGCAGGAGATCGGCGTGGGTGGAGCCGTGATCGGGGGAGATCGAGACCCCGATGCTGGCACCGACCCGGACGGTGACGCCGTCGAGCGAAATGGGGTCGGACAGGCTGGCGGCCAGCTCCTGGGCCACCACCACCAGCTCCTGGCTCGACGACACGACACAAGCGCTGGCGAACTCGTCCCCGCCCAGCCGGGCCACCGAGCCGCGGTTGGCGATCTTGCGCTGGAAACGGGTGGCCACGATGCGCAGGAGCTCGTCACCGCAGTGGTGCCCGAGGGAGTCGTTGATCTCCTTGAAGCCGTCGAGGTCGACCAGGAGAACACCGACGTGATCGGGGGCACGGGCCGTCTCCAGTTTCACCTCGGCGTCCTCGAGGAAGGCGCGACGGTTCTGAAGCGCGGTGAGCTGGTCGGTGCGGGCGTCGCGGAAGTTGTCGGCCCCCCGGCGCAGCTCGCGCAGCGTCAGAGCCATGCGGACGATGACGACGCCAAGGGCCCCGAGCGCCATGTCGGATGCCGCCCGGTCGTCGTGGCGAGTCAAGGTCACCGCCAGGAGGGTCAGGGACAGGAAACCGAACACGATCGGCACCAGGGCGATCCCGGCCGGCACCACGGTCGAGTGACGTCGGGGCAGGGTACGGCGGTCTTCACGTCCCCAGGCGGCGATGCCCATGAGCCAGATGGCGATGATCCACGTCCCGTCGACCGGCCTCCCCTGGGCATAGGTGTGGGTGGCCGTCTGGTTCAGATACATGATGTCGCCCACCACGAACCACAACACGCCGAGCACGAGCAGGCCCGTCGACCACGTGAGCCGGTAGCGCCGGGGGGCGAGCCCGGCCACGATCAGCACCAGAAGCACCAGATCGCACAATGGGTAGGAGATGGTGACGACGACCTGCCAGGGATCGCCGGTGACCTTCAACAGGGGTTCGAACCACAGCATGGCCACGGCGGCCCCGCTGGCCAACCCGGCCACCACACCGTCGAGCCTGATACTCAGGTGACCACGTCCGAACGTGGCCTGGGTCATCATGGCCACGCCCACGATGAAGGCCACGTCGGACAACAGATAAGCGATGTCGCTCGGGACCGGGCCCGAGATCGGGTGCAGATCCTGATCGTGGAGCAGGTAGACGAGATTGGCCAGGCTGTTGAGCCCGATCCCCATGGCCATGGCACCCCACGCCGCCCGCAGCTTCGGCTTGTGCCGGATGCGCAAGAGGATGGGGATGATCGGGAGCGTCCCGGCGATGTTGCCGACCCACCCGTCCCAGAACCACTGGTACCCGCTGGCCGGACGATGCAGAGCGAACAGAGAGCCGCAGTAGACGATCACGACGAGAGCGGCCACGAACTGCCACCAGAGCTGTGACGACTGTTGGCGTGACTCCTGGACCGTGTTCGCGAAGCGCCGGTACAGGTCGGTCAGCGACGCGAAGGGTCCCGAGGCGTCGGGCGCCGTCATGGGCCTCGTCGGGCCCGGGCCCGGAACCCTGGGTCCGATGGGCCCACTGGGCCCGGGTAGCCGGGACCGAACCGTGCCCGGCCCCGATGACGTCGCTGCCGTATCCAATGCCTCCACCCTGGCGAATCGACCATCAGGCACGGAGACTTGAGTCCTTAGGCGAACGCACGGGACTCCTCGACCCGATGGCGCCAAGTGACGGCCAGGCCGAGGAGTGTGGCGTAGACGAGGAGAATGCCGGCGTCACCGAGGCCGGGGGCCCGTCCGGCCACCACGGCCCACCCCAGGGAGGCGTCGTGATAGCTAGGTAGGAACGAGGCGACGTGGCGCAGGACCACGGGGAGGTCGGACACGGGCGTGAAGAGGCCGCCGAAGAAGCTCAGGAGGAACATGAGGGCGGTGACGACGGGATAGGCGGTCTCGCTCGAGGCCACGAAGCCGACGAGGACCCCGAGGGAGGCGAAGGGCAGAGCACTGGCCCACAGCACCACGGTGAGCGCCGCCCAGGTGGCGAGGCCGAGGCGCACACCACCGAGGAGCAGACCGGTCAGCTCCACCACCGCGATCACGGGCAGCGCTATCACCATCGAGGCGGCGATCTTGGTGGTGGCATAACTCCACGACGGGAGCGGGGTGACCCGTAGCTGTCGGGTCCAGCCCGAGGCCCGCTCGGCCGCCAGTCGCGTCCCGCCGGCATTGAGGGCGGCCACCATGGCCCCGAAACTGGCCATGGAGACCATGAAGTAGGTCTTCCAGGTCGTCCCGGCGATGTGGGCGGCCGGGTGCTCATTGTGGAGGAAGAGGGTGTAGAAGATCACGGGGAAGCCGACGCTGATGCCGACGTAGCGGGGATTGCGCAACAGGCGCATGACCTCGAAACGCAGGAACGTCCTGAGCCCTGTCACCGGGCCGTCTCGGTCACCGGGGCCAGGGCGCTGTCGGTACCGGAGCGGCGCCGGGCGACGGCGTCATCGACCGTGTGGGCGTTGGCCAGGTCGCCGGTGAGGGCCACGAAAGCCTGCTCGAGGTCGGCCCCGGTGACCTCGATGTCGCTGAAGGCCACGCCCGAGGCCACGAGGGCCCGGACCGTGGCATCGGCGTCGAGGGAGTCGAGGACGATCTCGGACCCGCGCACGCAGGCGGCGTCCACTCCGTCGAGCTCACGCAGGCGGGCGGGGTCGGCCCCCGGCGACGCGAAGCGGACGCGGCGCGTCGGTACGGCGGCCTTGATGGTCGAGGCGGCGCCGTTGGCCACCACCGTTCCCCGGCGCATGACGACGATGCGGTCGGCCACGGCGTCGACCTCGTCGAGGTGATGGGTGGCGAAGACGACGGTGCGGCCCTCCTGCGAAAAGCTGCGCATCATGGCCCAGAAGCTGCGCCGACCCTCCACGTCCATGGCGATGGTCGGCTCGTCCAGGAAGACAAGGTCGGGGTCCCCGACGATGGCCAGCGCAAAGCGCACCCGCTGGGCCTGGCCGCCCGAGAGCCGCTGGGTCTGGCGGTCGGCCAGATCGGTGAGCCCGGCCCGCGCCAGCGTGCGCGGCACGGGAGAAGGCCGGCGGTAGAGCCGCGACGTCATCGTCACCAGCTCGCCCACCCTCACCCCGTGGGGGAGCCCACTGCCGCCACCGACCTGGAGCATGGCCCCGACGCGGCCCGAGGCCATGGCCGACCGGGGGTCGGTGCCGAGGACCGAGACCTCCCCTTCCTGGGGGCGTTGGAGGCCGAGGAGGATGGAGATGGCCGTCGACTTCCCGGCCCCGTTCGGACCCAGAAGGGCGAGGGTCTCGCCCCGCGACACCTCGAGGTCGAGGTGGTCCAGGGCCACGATCGAGCGATAGCGGTGCACGACGCCCGAGAACCGCAGCGCCGGGCCAGCGCCATCATTCTCAGGGCAGGGGCACGCGCCGCGCAGTCTCATGATGCTCGTGGTATCGGCGCCCCGGCTCTCCCGATTGAGGCGTCGGGTGGAGAGATCTTCGGTCCCCGGTGCGCCGGCCGGTCCGGATCCCGTTCTGGCCACGGCGACCGGGGATGCCGGGGCCGCCCACGAGGCGCTGCTGACCAGCACTTCTTCTCGACTCCGGGGCTTCGGTCGCCTTCGGGAGGCGGGCCCGGCCGGGCTTCGCGGTTCGGGGGTGACGTTGTAGCTTCACGACGTGCGTGGTGCGGTGACGGTTCACATGGCGGCGGCGCCCGAGCAGATCTGGGGCCTCGTGAGCGACATCACCAACACGGGCCGGTTCAGCCCCGAGACCTTCGAGGCCGAGTGGCTCGGCGGCGCCACCGGGCCCGCTGTCGGGGTCCGGTTCCGGGGCCACGTCCGACGCAACGGACGGGGCCCGGTGTACTGGACGACGTGCGTCATCGTCACCTCCGCGCCCGGTCGGGAGTTTGCCTTCACCGTGGGCGAAGGCGCCAAGGCCCTGAACACGTGGCGCTACACCTTCGAGCCCAACGGCGACGGTACCGACGTGACCGAGTCGTTCGCTCTGGCCGACAAGGCGTCGATCCGCCTGTACTGGAAGCTGTTCGGAACAGCGCGGGGCCGGACCAATGCCAACGGCATGCGGGCCACCCTCGAGAGCATCAGGGCGGCGGTCGAGCCCCCCGGATCCGGCGTGGCGTAGGGGTCACCGGATCCCCTTCGGGCCTTACGGCTGGTAAAACCGGGCCATCTTCGACGACCTGCTCGACGCCAACAGGCGGTACAGGACCGAGTTCCACGATTCGGGTGTGGAAGGGACGGCGGCCAAGGGTCTCGCCGTCCTGACCTGTATCGATTCTCGGATCGACCCCCTGGCCATGCTCGGGCTGCGGGCCGGCGACGCCAAGATCATCCGTAACGCCGGAGCGAGAGTGACCGACGATGCCCTGCGTTCCCTGGTGCTCGCCGTCAATCTTCTGGGCGTGAACCGTGTCTGTGTGGTGCAGCACACGAATTGCGCCATGGTCGCCTCCACCGAGGACGAGATACACGCCCGCATCGAGGCGGAGCGCGGGATCGCCCCGAGCGGATGGGACTTCCTGGCCACCACCGATCAGCGGGCCACCATGCACCGCGACATCGGGCTGATCGAGTCCTGCCCCTTGTTGCCGCCGGATCTTCCGGTCGGAGGCTTCATCTTCGACGTCCACAGCGGCGCCCTCGTTCCTCTGGAAAGGCCTTGACGTCCACGTAGGTAAGTCGTACCTTACGGTTAGTGACGACTTACCAAACTGTCCTCAGCGGACTGGCCGACCCCACCCGGCGGAGCATCTTTGAACGCCTGGGCTCGGGACCCCGCGCCGTGGTCGAGCTGGCAGATGGCCTACCGGTGAGTCGTCCGGCGGTCTCCCAACACCTCCGGGTGCTGAAGGAGGCGGGATTGGTGATCGACCGGCGGGTCGGTACCCGCCGGATCTACCAGCTCAATCCCGACGGGCTCGGCGCGCTGCGCGCCTACCTGGACCGCTTCTGGGACCGGGCGCTGGCCGACTTCAAAGCGGCAGCCGAGAGCGAACAAGGAGAGGATCGATGAACACGATCGATGCGGTGCGAAAGAGCGTGACGGTCGGCGTCCCCGCCGACAGGGCATTTCGTGTCTTCACCGAAGGCATTGACGGTTGGTGGTTCCGCGAGCACCACATCGGGGCCAGTGAACTCAAGGAGGTCGTGCTCGAGCCCCGGGCCGGCGGCCGTTGGTACGAGATAGGTGTCGACGGGACCGAATGCCAATGGGGCCACGTCCTTCAGTGGGACCCTCCCCACCGGATCGTTCTCGCCTGGCAGATCGACGCCACCTGGCACTTCGATCCCAAGCTGGTCACCGAGGTGGAGGTCCGCTTCATCGCTGACACCCCGGAACGGACCACAGTCGAACTCGAGCACCGCGACCTCGAGCGCTTCGGTGCCGACCGGGACACGATGCGATCCGGTTTCGACTCTCCCGATGGCTGGCAGGGACTGCTCGATCGTTTCGGTCAGGCGACCGCGTAGCCGATCAGACGGGCCCGCGGTGCGTCACGGCCCCCGTTTCTCAGGTGTCGGTCGAGGGGCGGTGGCGGTGGCGCACCCGGGTGCCCTCGGACCCACCCGACGTCGGGTCGGTGACAACGAAGCGCGGGGCGGCCGGGTGGCGGCATCCTCGACGGAGACGGTGCCGCTGGCAACCAGCTCCCCATCCTGCGAGAGCGACGTCAGCGTCGCCCGACCGCTTGGCATGACGACGGCCCAGTAGGCATGATCAAGGGTCATGGCCAGCACGACGAGCGACATCTACTACGACCCGTACGACTTCGACATCGATGCTGATCCGTACCCGGTCTTCAAACGCCTGCGGGACGAACTGCCGCTGTACTACAACGAGTCGCTGGACTTCTATGCCGTGAGCCGCTTCGCCGACGTCGAGGCCTGCTCGATCGACTGGCAGACCTTCAGCTCGGCCAGGGGATCGGTCCTCGAGATCATCCGCTCCGGGATGGAGGTCCCGAAGGGGATGTTCATCTTTGAAGATCCGCCCCTCCACAACCTGCACCGCCGCCTCATGGCCCGGGTGTTCACAGCCCGTCGCGTCTCAGTCCTCGAGGAGCGCATGCGCGAGTACTGCGCGGCGGCGCTCGATCCGCTCGTCGGCGGCGGATTCGATTTCGTCCGCGACCTAGGGGCCGACCTCCCGATGAGGGTGATCAGCGCCATGCTCGGCATTCCTGAAGAGGATCAGGTGGCGGTGCGAGACCACTTCGACGAAGGCCTGCGCATCGAGGAAGGTCGGGCACCGGACGGACGAGACATGGTGACCCGATCGACGGACATGTCGAGCTTCGCCCCCTATATCAGTTTCCGGCGTCAACACCCGGCCGACGATCTGATGACTGATCTGATCGAGGCATCGTTCGTCGACGAGACCGGCGCTGAGCGGCATCTCGACGATGAAGAAGTTCTCAACTACGCCATGTTGCTGGCGGCGGCCGGCAACGAGACGACGACCAAGCTCATCGGATGGACGGGCTACCTGCTCGGCGCCCATCCGGACCAGCGCCGGTCACTCGTCGAGGATCCCGCTCTGATCCCGGGCGCCATCGAAGAGATCCTGCGTTACGAGGCGCCCTCCCCGGTTCAGGCCCGGTATGTGACGCGCCCTGTGGAGCTCCACGGCGCAACGGTGCCGGAGGGGGCGATCGTGTTGATGCTGAATGCCGCCGCCAACCGCGACGAGCGTCAGTTCGACGACCCTGACCGTTTCGACGTCCGGCGGACCATCGACCATCACGTGACTTTCGGCTTCGGGCTGCACTTCTGCATGGGTGCGGCTCTCGCCCGGCTCGAAGGACGCGTCGCCCTCGAAGAGGTGCTGGCCCGGTTCCCGGACTGGGAGGTCGACCACGCCAACGCCGAGCGGGTGCACACCACGACGGTCCGGGGCTGGCACCGCCTTCCGGTGGTCGTGTAGCGCAGAGCGAACATTGTGCCGCTGTTGGCATTGCCACCGATTGGTGTTCCCGACCGGATGACCCGTCGGCGGGTCCGGTGGGTCAAGTGCCACACCCGAGATGCCGACATCACCCACCGGGAAACCCGACTCCGTCAGAGAGCGGCCAGATAGTGCAGGCCACGCTCGAATCGGGGACCAATCCAGCCGGATCGAGTGAAGGTCGACATCTACTGAGATGGTTTCGTTGCTCCCTCAGACAGCCCCGGACAGCTCGCCCACCAGGGCGGATCAAGGCCGACGGAGGCTTTGGGCCGCCTTGGCGGTGCTCGGAGGCCTGCTCGCCGCCTATCTCGGGTCACTGATCGTCCGCCCCGACGGCTCGTACTGGACCTGGCTCGACGGATGGTCCGTGGTCGTGTGGGAACTCATCGTCAGTGCCATCGCCATCGCCCGGGGCGTCATGCACCGACGTGGTCGGGTGGTGGCATTCACGCTGGGTCTCAGCATTCTGTGCTGGACCATCGGCGACCTGGCCCTGACGACCGAATCTCTCGGCGGGGCAACCCCACCGACCCCGTCTCTGGCGGACCTTTTCTATCTGTGCTTCTACCCTCTCGCCTACGTCGGGATCGTGATGTTCATGCGGGGGGAGGTCAGGAGACTGACCACAGCCAGCTGGCTGGACGGCATCGTGGCCGGACTGGGCGCGTCGGCGGTGTGTTCCGCTTTCGCCTTCCACTCGATCGTGCACGCCACCGGTGGCGATGCCCTGGCTACGGCCACCAATCTCGCTTATCCGATCGGGGACGTGCTGCTCCTGGGACTGGTCGTCGGCGGGACCGCCATCCTCTCGGGAAAGCGCAAGGCCCCGTGGATCCTCTTGGCCGTGGGGATCGGGTCCAATGTCATCGGGGACACGTTCGCCCTCTTCGGGTCCACCTCGTGGATGAGTGACACCGCCCAGGCGATCGCGTGGCCGATCTCCATTCTTCTCATCGCCATGGCCCTGTGGCTACGGCCCCGGCCGGCGGACCCTCTGGCGCCGCAGAAGGCGGCGGGATTCTTCCTGCCCAACCTCGCCGCTGCCGCTGCCCTCGCCATACTCTTCATCGGTTCCCTTCGTCACGTGAGCGCCGTCACGGTGGGGCTGGCAACGGCAACGCTCGCCACGGTCGGCCTTCGCCTGGTGCTGTCGGTACGGGACATGCGCACTCTGAGCCAAGAACGGCACCGGCAATCGGTCACCGACGATCTCACCGGTCTGGGCAACCGCCGGCACCTCTTCCGGGTTCTCGATGCCTTCTTCGCCGATCGCGAGGAGACCGACACACCGGACCGGCCCCTGGCCTTTCTCTTCGTCGATCTCAACAGCTTCAAAGAGGTCAACGACTCCTTCGGTCATCCGGCCGGAGACGAGCTCCTGACCCAGTTGGGTGCACGGCTCCAGGGCGCGCTGCGCAACTCCGACCTGCTCGTCCGGATCGGCGGCGACGAGTTCGCCGTCGTCCTCATCGACGGCGATGCCGACTACGCCGTCTCCGTCGCCCAACGCCTCACCGCCAGTCTCGAGGAACCTTTCGTCCTCGACGTGGTGAGCGCCAGCATCAGCGCCAGCATCGGGATCGCCACGGCTCCCACCGATGCCAGAGACAGTGCGGGACTGGTGTGGTGCGCTGATGTGGCGATGTATCGGGCCAAGCTGGGAAGCTCACCCTTTGCTCTCTACGCCCCCGACCTCGACGAAGGGGGGAACCGGCTGCAGCTGGTGGAGGACCTACGGGTGGCGATCGACGAAGGGCAGCTCGTTCTGCACTACCAGCCGCAGCTTGATCTGCGCAGCGGTGAGATCCTCGCCGTCGAGGCCCTGCTTCGCTGGGATCATCCCCAGATGGGACTGGTCCCGCCGCTCAACTTCCTCCCGTTGGCAGAGGAAGCCGGCCTCATGCCGTCCATAACCGCGCTGGTCCTCGAGCAAGCCCTGGCCCAGTGTTCGACCTGGCGTCACTCCGGTCGCTATCTCGCCGTGTCTGTGAACATCTCGGCCACAAACCTGCTCGACGACGGATTCGCCGACTTCGTCCGGCGCCTGCTCGAGAAATACCGCCTGCCGGCCGATGCACTGGTCCTGGAGCTGACCGAGACGAGCATCATTTCGGAATTCGAGAGGTCCCGATGTGTCATCGAGGACCTGCGCAGTCTCGGTCTCGTCGTCTCGATCGACGACTTCGGCGCCGGATTCACATCCCTGGCCTATCTCAGCAACCTGGCGGTCGGAGAGCTCAAGCTCGACCGCACCTTCATCGCCAGCCTCGCTGCCAGACAGAGCGGACAAGACTTCGAGCTCGTGCGGTCCACGATCGATCTCGGCCACGCCCTGGGACTTCGCGTCGTGGCCGAAGGCATCGAGGACCGCGAGACTCTCGACCTGCTCTCCGCCATCGGGTGTGACCTGGCCCAGGGCTACTTCATCAGCAGACCGAAGGCGGCGAAGGATCTCGCCTTCCGTTCGGATCCCGCCACGGCCCGGGCGGCGGCGCTCCATCAGCGCAACCACGCTCTGACGGCGGAAAGCTGGCTGGAGGGCTCCAACGAACTGCCCGCGGTGCCTGTCCACTCCGAGTTGCCGAGCTCATCAGGTCCGGTCGGTCACCAGGCCCAGTAACGACCGCTCTCACCACGAGGCGTCGCGCTCGGAGCCATCAGTCACGGAAAGCCCGTTACCCCCGGCTCCCTCTCGACTCCGAGCGCGTTGAGCGTGAAGGCCACCAGGTGGTACTGGCCGATGACCATACACACCTCGATCAACTGGTGCTCGTCATAGTGTTCCGCCAAGGCACTCCACGTGGCGTCGGAAATGGATGACTCCCGGTGCAGTTCGTCGGCCGCTCTCAGGAGGGTGGCGTCGAACGACGACCAAAGCGGTGCATCGGGCCCGTCGGTGACACGAGAGATCTCGTCATCGCTCACATCGACGCTGCGGGCGATCCGGGCATGCTGGCCCCATTCGTACTCGGACCGGCAGTTCCACGCCGTCCGGAGAATCAGCAGCTCCCTGTCACGCGCCGGCAGTTCGCCCCGGTAGAGCAGAAAGCCACCGAAGCTCGACCAGCGCTTGTACAGCCGGGGGTGGCGGACCAACGTGGCGAAGATGTTGAGATCCTCGCCCTCGATCCGGGCCGGGGCGAGCAACTCGGTGACGTGCTTGGAGCGTTGATCCACGGGAAGGGGCGGGATGCGGGGCTGTCCGGAAGGTTGTGCCATCGGCGAAACACTAGACACTGCCGCCCACCGTGAACCGGTGACGGTCGATGGTGGTGCGGATCCGGCCCCGTCTTCAGGCGATGGAGCCTCGAGGGAGCGAGACGGAGCCACCCATGGGCACGGGCACCGAGCGTCGCCCCGGGGGGTCCGGCATGCTGATCATCGTGCCCCGGCTACGGCGACGGCGCCCGATCCGGTAGGAGTTGTCCCTGACGAAGTCCAGGACCGGCGGACGCCTTCACATCGCGCGGTCCCACTCTCTCCCCGCACGATCCGCACACGAGCACGGCGTCGGCCGAGGACCCGCACTCCTTGTGGGTGACCACGAGAGGTGGTCCGAGCGGGGCCGAGTAGCGGTCGCCCCACTGACGCATGGCGGTGAGGACGGGCCAGAGATCGCGGCCCTTGTCGGTGAGCCGGTAGTCGTACCGCGGCGGGTGCTCGGAGTACGGCTCCCGGCTGAGCACACCGGTCTCGACCAACCGCGCCAGACGCTGCTGGAGGATGTTGCGGGAGATACCGAGACGCTGCTGGAAGGCATCGAACCGCGTCACCCCCAGGAATGCGTCGCGCACCACGAGCATGCTCCACCATTCCCCCACGACCTCGAGGCACTGGGCCACCGAACACTCCATGCCGGCGAAGCTCTTGCGTTCCACGGAATCATCCTAGTTAGTTGCATCATAGAACTCAATACCCTAGAGTGATTCTCATGGCGAGCGCCACAGACACCCGTCCGCTGTCCGGGGAACCCATCGTCGACCCGGTGGCAACCGACGCCGGCATCACCAGCAGGCGACGGACGCTCGTGTTCGTCGTCACCGCCCTCGGCGCCTTCATGGCCTCTCTCGATCTCTCGATCGTGAACGTCGCCTTCCCGGCACTCGAGCACTCGTTTCCCCATGACACCAGGGCGTCGCTGGCCTGGGTCATCACCGGCTACAGCATCGTGTTCGCCTCTCTGCTCGTCACGGCCGGCCGCAGCGCCGACCGGCTCGGTCGGCGCCGGCTGTTCTTCATCGGCCTGGGCATTTTCACTCTTGGCTCGGCGCTGTGCGGGCTCGCCCCGTCAGTGGACCTGCTCGTCGCCGGCCGCTTCATCCAGGGCAGTGGCGCGGCGGCGATGCTGCCGGCCTCGCTCGGGCTGCTGCTCGGGGCGTTCCCGAGCGAGCGTCGCTCCCAGGTGGTGGCCCTCTGGGGCGGCATCGGCGCCCTGGCCGTCGCCACCGGCCCCTCCCTCGGCGGTCTCCTCGTTTCCGGACCCGGGTGGCGGTGGGTGTTCTTCGTCAACCTGCCCATCGGCGCCGTCGGCTACCTCGTCGGGCGGCGGGTACTGACCGAGACGACAACCGTCACCTCCGGGGAGCGGCCCGACTATGCCGGTGTCGTGCTGGTGAGCACCACGCTTGCCGCTCTCGTGCTGGGGATCACCGAACGGCCGACCTGGGGCTGGTCGAGTGCGCGCGTCATCATCTGCTTCGCTGGTGCCGTGCTCGTGGGTGCCGTCTTCCTCCGACGCTCGTCGCGCCATCCCGAGCCCGTGCTCGATCTGACCCTCTTCCGGTCACGCTCGTTCACCGTGGCCAACGCCGCCACCGTGCTCTACGCCATGGGCTTCTTCGCCATGCTGCTGGGCAACATCCTGTTCCTCACGAGCGTCTGGCACTATTCGATCCTGCGCGCCGGCCTCGCCGTGACGCCCGGACCCCTGGTGGTGGCCGCCGTCTCGGGACCGGCGGGACGGATCGCACAGCGCATCGGTTTCCGCACCGTGCTGTTGAGCGGCTTCGCCGTCTTCGCCGGGGGTCTGACGTGGTACGCCACCGCCATCGGCCTCCACCCTGCGTACGCCACACGTTGGCTGCCGGCCACGTTGATCACCGGTCTCGGCATCGGCCTGACCTTCCCCGTCCTCAGCGCGGCGGCCGTGTCCAGTCTGCACGTCGAGCGCTTTGCCGTCGGTAGCGCTGTGAACCAGACGGCCCGCCAGGTCGGCGGTGCCTTCGGCGTCGCCCTGCTGGTTGTCATTCTCGGTACGCCCCGTTCACCGGCCGCCGCTCTCGTCAACTTCCGTCACCTGTGGGCCTTCGCCGCCACCATGGCCGTCCTGTCCGGGCTGGTCACCGCTCTGCTGAAGCGAGGGCGGCCGCCCGGGTCCACCGTGCCGACCATCTCTGCAAAAGCAGCACCATGACGTCCTTGCCACCCGTGGTCTCCGCCGGGGAGACGAGCGACTACGACCGGGCCACGGCCATCTTGGCTTCGGACGGCGGATGGACCGTCGATCTCGACGGCTCCTGGAGCATCGGGGGATTCCTGAACGGCGGCTATCTCCTCGCCCCCATGGCCAAGGCCGCCGCCGCCGCCTCATCGATGCCCGACACGCTGGCCATGACCGCTACTTTTCTCTCACCGCCGTCGGGCGGACCAGCCGACATCACCGTGGCCATCGCCAAGCGAGGACGGCAGTCATCGGTGGTCGAAATCGCCCTCCACCAGGACGGACGCGATCACGTCCGGGCCACCGCCGTGCTCGGCGACCTTGACCAGCTGCACGGGCCGACCCTCGATTCCCCCGCTCCCACCGTGCCCCCGCTCGAGCAGTGCGTGTCCATCCGTAACCGACCAGGTCCGAGCGGCATCGGGCTGCCCGAGATCTTCGAACACTTCGACGTGCGCCTGGCGCCCGACATCGGGTGGCTCAATGGCGTCGGGCCGGGGACGGCGAACGCCACCGAAGCCCGGATCGAGGGGTGGACGCGCTTCGCCGATGGACGTGATCCCGACGTGACCTCGCTCATGCTCTTCGCCGACGCCTTCCCGCCGGCCATCCTCGACCTCTACCCCGCCAGTTGGGTGCCGACGCTTCAGTACTCCGTCTACGTGCGCGCCCGGCCCCAGGGCGGCTGGCTCCGGGGATCGTTCCGTACCCGGTCGATGGTCGGGGGGCTGCTGGAGGAGGACGGGGAGCTGTTCGACAGCACCGGCCGCCTGGTGGCGCTGTCGCGCCAGCTGGCTCTTCTGCTGCCGCCCACCTGAAGAAAACCGGCGGGAGCACCGTGGCATGCTGTCGCCGTGGCCCGTCCCATGCCCCGGCGAACGCTGCTGAAAAGTCTCCTCGGAGCGGCCGCCGGAGTGGGTCTGGCCGGTGCCACCTGGTCGGCCACCAGGCATCGCAAAGCGCCATCGCCGACGGCCGAGAAGCCCGGTTCAAGACACAGCAACGACTCGGCGCAGAGCACAAGCTCCACGGTGCCCCGGGGTGTGCTGACCGGCGTCGTGGTGGGAGTCGATCCCGGGCACAACGGCGACAACTGGGAACACACCTCCTACATCAATCAGTCGGTGTGGAACGGGCGCGAGGAAGAGACGTGCGACACCACCGGTACCCAGGAGGCCAACGGCTACACGGAAGCGCAGTTCGCCTTCAACGTGGCCGAGTACCTGGCCACGACGTTGCGCGCTCAGGGGGCGACCGTGGTCCTCACGCGTACCTCCAACGCCGGCTACGGGCCGTGTATCACCGAAAGAGCGAGCATCGTGAACAATGCCGGGGCCCATGTGGCCGTCTCCATCCACGCCGACGGTGGACCCGTCGACGGCCGGGGGTTCTCCATCCTCGAACCGGTGGCGAGCGGAGTCAACGACGCCGTGATCAGTGCGTCCCAGGTTCTCGGTGAACATGTCCGCAGCGCCTTTCTGAGCGAGACGCCCATGCCCGTGAGTGACTACTACGGGGTGAACGGCGTCGTGCCGCGTGACGATCTCGGGGGCCTGAACCTGACGACGGTGCCGAAGGTCATGGTCGAATGCGGGAACATGCCCAATCCGACCGATGCCGCCCTCCTGGTCGACCCCGGGTTTCAGCAACAGGTGGCGGCGGCCCTGGCCAAAGCCGTCACCACCTTCCTGGCCGACTCGACGCCGACCCGCGGTTCGGCCACAACCGTCGCCACGGCGTAGGCGCCCGCCGACCGGGGCGTCGCCCGCCAACGCGACAGGACCCCCGGGTTCAACCGGGAGCCATGTCGTGGTGACGTCTGGCTGTCGCTGAGCCTAGGAAGCCGTTGACGAACTGCTCCCCATATGGGGGCAATGCGACGAACTCCCCGACGATGGGGCTGTCGACGAACTGCCCGACGAAGGGGTCGTCGACGACCCGTTCGTGGTCGACGTGGAACTGTTCGGAGTCGTCGTCGAGGAAGCGTTGCTGGTGGCCGCGCTTGCGACCGCTGCACCTCCACCGACGAGAACGCCCGCAAGCCCTACAGCGGCGAGTGTATGTCGGAGTCGAATTCTCATGTCCTTACACCTCCTTCCTCTGGTTCACGGCAACAGCGCGCTGCCTACCGACGATGCGTCAGGCCGACCTTTCGTTCTCCACCGTTACCGGTTCGGATCCCGGCTTTCGGGGTCTGATGTCACTCTGCGACCTGTCCCTGAGAGGCCGCTGGCCGCACTTTGGCAGTTCCCTATGAAATCCGTTGCATTTGTGAGAACGGCCGACGGCGTTCTCCCAGGAAGTACCATGTCCCGTCGCGTCTCGTGCCACGGGACCCCGACCCGGAAATGCCCTCTTCATGCCCGAATTCACCGATTCCCAGACGGACCAGACACCGAACGTCGTGATCATCGGCGCCGGGCCCGCCGGCCTGACCGCCGCCTACGAGCTGGCCGTTCGCTACGGGATCACGTCGACGGTCCTCGAGTCGGATTCGGTCGTCGGTGGCATCAGCAGGACCGTCGAGCGAGACGGGTGGCGATTCGACATCGGTGGTCACCGCTTCTTCACCAAGGTGAAGGAGGTCGATGATTTCTGGCACGAGGTCCTGCCCGACGAGGACTTCATGCTGAGGCCCCGGATGAGTCGCATCTACTACGAGGGCAAGTACTACGACTATCCCCTCAAGGCGTCGAACGCCCTGAAGAATCTCGGCATCGTCGAGGCCCTTCGCTGCGTGATGTCGTACGTCTGGGTCCGCATCCGGCCGCCCAAGGATCAGACCACGCTCGAAGGCTGGATCGCGGCCCGCTTCGGTTGGAGGCTCTACACGCACTTCTTCAAGACCTACAACGAGAAGCTGTGGGGGGTCCCCACCAACAACCTCCCGGCCGACTTCGCCGCCCAGCGCATCAAGAACCTGTCTCTGTTCAACGCCGTGGTCAACTCGCTGCTGCCGCGGCGCAACCAGAAGGACATCACGTCGCTCATCGAGGAGTTCCAATATCCGAAGCTCGGCCCCGGCATGATGTGGGAGCGGTGCCGCGACCTGGTCGAAGCCGCCGGCTGCAAGGTGATCATGAACACCCGGGTCGTCGGCGTCCGCCATCACGACGGCAAGGCCCTCTCCGTGATCGCCGAGACCGCCGGTGGAACCAGGGAGGAGTTCCCCTGTGACCACGTCATCTCATCGATGCCCATTTCACAGCTGTTGAAGGCCATGGACCCCCCGGCGGCCGAGCCGGCCACTCTCGCCGCCCAGGATCTGCGTTACCGCGACTTCGTCACCGTGGCTCTCGTGGTGCCCCTGGAGTACAGCTTTCCCGACAACTGGATCTACGTGCACTCGAAAGAGGTGCAGGTGGGCCGGATCCAGAACTTCGGCTCATGGTCCCCCTACATGGTCAAGGAGGGACGCACCTGTCTCGGTCTCGAGTTCTTCGTCTTCGAAGGAGACGAGACCTGGAACAAGAGTGACGCCGACCTCATCGCCCAAGGCAAGCGCGAACTGGCCATTCTCGGGCTGGTGGACCCGTCCAAGGTCGAGGCCGGCTACGTCGTGCGTATGCCGAAGGCCTACCCCTTCTACGACGAGCACTACAAGGCCAACGTGGCCCGGATCGTCGAATGGTTGGAGGACTGCGCTCCAAACGTGCACCCGGTGGGCCGCAACGGCATGCACCGCTACAACAACCAGGACCACTCGATGTACACCGCCATGCTCACGGCCGAGAACATCGCCCGGGGCACGCACCACGACGTCTGGAGCGTGAACGTCGAAGAGGAGTACCACGAGCAGTCATCCGAAGATGACACCGCCCCGCCACGCGGCACCGGCGGAACCGGTCGGGATGCTCCTGTCATCTCCCGCCGTCACTACGGCGAGGACCACCCGGTCAACCGACCGTCGACCCCCTGACCACGGCCTTCGTACCGGCCGCCGCAGCCTGATCACGCTCGACAGTGACCTCGGCGAGGGACGGGAAGCGGGCATTGTGCGCCGCCGCGACAATGCCCCCGGCGCCGCCGGGGGCATTGTCCCAATGGTCAGAGTGTCTCTGACGTTACGACTTGGCTGTGCCGGTCATTGTGGCCGTCGCCCCCGAATGGAAGTTCCCGTCACCTTGGTATTGCGCAACCACGGTCCAACTGGGATGCGGGTCCGCACTGCTGGCGGTCTTCAACCATCCGGCCGGGAGACTGCACACGGCCTGAGCGACAGGTGGCGTACCGCTGTTCGGGCTCAGAATCTCCGTGTTGAACTTCGCGCTGTTGGCACAAGTCTTCTTCGCCATGGTTCCGTCGGATGCCACCGTGAACTCCACCAGGCCGGTCGGAAGGGCGCCGCCACGACCGGTGACGGTGGCCGTGAAGGTCGACGCTGATCCGCTAATGGGCTTGGCGTCAACTGTGAGCTTGACGTGCGCCGTCGCCGCGGTGACTGCCTGCGAAATGGTGTCGCTGCTGGGGCCGAAGTTCGTGCCGCCGTCACCGGAGTAGGCCGCCGTCACCGAGTACGGGGCCGCTGCGGACAGAAGACCTCCTGCCGCCACCCTGCACGTCGACCTGCCCTTGCCGCTCAGAGCGGGAGTATTCGTGCAGTTGACGGTGCTCGCATCGCTACCGGTGATGGTGAAGGTCACCGTCCCGGTGGCTTTGACCACGGGAGTCGTCGGCGTCTTGAACGGTGCGATGGTGGCGGTAAACGTCGCCGCATGTCCCGTCGTGAGGGTGGTCGGTCCGACCACCGTTGTCGTGGTGGCTGGGACTTCAACGGCACTCGCACTGAACGGATTCAGGGCAAGGGTCCCCACTGTGGCGACTGCACCCGCACCCGCGACGATGGCAAATTTCCTCAGTCGACTACGTATCATCTTGCCCCCCAGAGCTGACCCCGTCATCGCGTCGGCGCTCTGCCGACCACGTGCGCGACAAACGCCGCCGTTGTCATGACCGATTCTGCCGGGTCATCCCCACCGGCGGCCCAACCAGGGGTCAAATCTTCGCGGTCAACCCGACCGCGTGCCCGGTAGCACGGAACCGTCGTTGTGCTGCAGTTGTTGTGCGTCACGGAAACGTGAGGCTCTTCTGGCCGGGCGGGACACGCCACAGAAAGGTGTCCACCCCTGCGCCCATTGAAATAGGTTGGGCATGGAGGCGGTTACGGGCAAAACGAAGATCTGCCGCCACCTGAGTGCGGGTAAGCGCTTCATTTCCCGCCGTGGCGATGACGAGGACCACGGCGGATGTCTCCACCGGGATGCTCTGCGGCGACAGCTGAAGGGGATACACGTAGCGACGCTGCGAGAACCTGCCGATGACACCATTCGACGAGATGACCTCATCGGAGGCCGGCGCGTGATCGAGCCCGGTCAGCAGAGCCGCCGATCCCGACGGGGTCACCGTCCACCACGTCTGGCGCAGATGCACGAGCAGCCGGGCGTCCTGCACAACGGCCGTGAGCGCCAGAAGACACGCCAGTCCCCAGACGATCGCCTGGCGGTTCGTCTGCCTTGGTCGAGCGGTGACCTCGGCATCAGGGACTCCAGGGGGGGCGCCCCCGTGCCGTCGCCCGAGCCAGAGAAGGACCACGACGTCGCCGACCAGGACGAAGGGCACGACCGCCAGCGTCTGGAACGAGTCGTTCACGCTGCTGAACGACGCGCTCATGGCCAGGCCGGCGGGCACCAACGTCCCCACGGACACCAGCAGTCCGATCGGCGAGAGGATCCCCACCAATCCGGACGTGATGAGGGGACGGACCATGGCGTGGGCCCGGTGGGAGAGCATGTGCAGAGCCCGTACCGGATGGCGAAAGACGCCTGTCAGCAAGGCCAAGGTGCCGGCATGACCGTTGCCGGCAACGAGATAGGAATACTGGCTGGCCAGATTGCTGGCCTGGTTCGCCCCGATCCCGGTGACGGTGAGGACCCATACCCCCGCCGCCACGCTGACGGCCAGAGCGGCGGCGATTCCCCGACCGTTGCGCGGCCGGCTGACGACGAGGACGATGAGGCTACCGATCGCGACGAAAACCAGGAGCTCGGTGACGACGGCGCCGAACAGGACGCAGAAGGCGGCGGCCACCGACGCCCGGGTCCATTGGCGTTTCCACAGCCAGTAGCCGACCAGGACCAACAGCGGGAGTCCGAGCGGCGTCAGATGGACGTCGAACGACACCGTCTCGTACCACCAGGAGTTGGCCATGAGCACGACGAGGGCCAGCAGTCCCGCCGCCGTGCGATGACGGTCGAGATGTGAGGAGAGAAGCGACCACACCCAACACAGCGTGATCAGCTCCGCTACGGCCACAGCGACGTCCTGGACCACCAAAAGCCAGAACGGGGAATCGGAGAGGAAATGCAGAAGACTGAGCGGCCACATCACAAGATCGAAGTGGTCGCGCAGGAACGGCGTGCTCGGAAGCCGGATGGTGTCGACAGGCAGAAGGTGGCCGTGGCCGATCAGGTACCAGGCTTGGGCGTTGTGGGCGAAGTCTTCGAGGAGATCGAAGCGCCGGTAGAGGTACCAGCTGTAGAGGATCAGCGCGACCAGCTGCAGCGAAACGAGTGCGAGGGCGATCGTCCAGAACAGACTCGGCGTCGGCAGCCGCTGACGGTGGGGCCGCCTCATCCCCCCAGTCTCCCCGGCCCGGCGTGCCGACGGTGGACTATGCGGAGAGTGCCGTCCTGTCGGGTGTCCTTACAGGCGCTGGGAGAGCCCTCCCTTGCGATGTCTCCAGGCGATGAGCAGAGCGTCGACAGGGTCGTCGGTCGTCCCCAGGGCCTCCCCGCAGGCGACGCACGACACTTTGCGGGAACAACGACCGCCCAGGCCGGGGTGACGCATCGGCGGATCGAACGACACCCACCGCCAGATTCGGCGCTGGTGAAATCCCAATGTCCGTACTCCGTCACCGCGTTCGTTCACGATCGACCTCCCCCCGCTCGGGTGGATGGTACGAATCGAACCTGAAAGATCCCTGTGAGTTGCTTGCCGATTTGGTATCGCTCGATCGGGCACCGGATGCAGTCGGGTGGGGCCGTTGAGAGTGGGGACAAAGTGGCGCCCGTAAGCTGCCGGTTCGTGGACGAAAGGATTGGCCGCAATCCATGGCTCGAGACGAACAGCCCCCGGGGCGCAGAATACGACGAGCGGTTCGCCCGGCTCGCTGCTCAGGGTCAGGACGTTCATGGTGAGGCCAATCTTGTGTCATCGCTCGGCCTGCATTCGGTGCTGGACGCCGGCTGCGGGACAGGCCGGGTGGCGACGGAGCTGGCACGGAGGGAAATCGACGTCGTCGGCGTCGATCTTGACCCTCGGATGTTAGCTGTGGCCCGCGAAAAGGCACCACTCATCCGCTGGGTCGAAGCCGACCTGTCGGACGTCGACGTCGGTCGCACCTTCGACGGCGTCGTCATGGCCGGAAACGTCATGATCTTTCTGACGCCGGGAACCGAGGGTGCCGTGGTGACGAACCTGGCCCGTCATTTGAATGACGCCGGACTATTCGTGGCCGGCTTCTCGCTCGGCCAAGGTCGACTCACCCTCGAGACGTACGACGACCTCACGGCCAAAGGCGGTCTGGAGCTGGTCGACCGCTGGGCCACCTGGGACCGTGGGTTCTTCGCACCCGGCGCCGACTACGCCGTGTCGGTCCACCGCAAGAACTGACGCGCTCAGTCCCCACGACCCGTGAGGCGAGGCGACCGGACCGTTCGAGATGCCACGGGCCGGGGCCGGGGCCCGGTCGGTAAGGTGGGCGTCGGCCTCGTTTACCTTGCCATCTGGAGGAATCGCCATGACGATCACCGATCTCCCGCCCACCGCCATCCACCGGGGAGAGGAGGAACTGCCCTTCGTCGACATCGGAGACGGGGGAACCCTCCAGCTGCTCCAGGTCGACCTGGCCAACGGGGTGTGGATCATCCGCAACCACTTCCCCCCCGACACGACCATCCAGACGCATAAGCACACCGGCCACGTCCTCGCCTTCACCCAGAAAGGTTCGTGGTTCTACAAGGAGTACCCCGACGTGGTGAACACGGCCGGCTCCTACCTCTACGAACCGGCCGGTTCCGTACACACCCTTCACGTCCCGGCCACGAACGAGGGAGTGACAGACGTGTGGTTCGCCATCCACGGGGCCAACCTCAATCTCGACGCCGACGGCAACGTCGAAATGGTGATCGACGCCCACGGGATCCTGCCCTTCTACCGGGCCGCATGCGCCGAACAGCACGGCATGGCCGACCCGCCGGTCGTCGTCATCGGAAGCTGATCCGGTGCGTGCCGCGGTCCTCACCGACGAGCGGCCCCGACTGGAGATGGCCGACGTGGCTTCTCCGGTCCCCGGACCCGATGAGGCGCTCCTGCGGGTCACCGGTTGCGGGATCTGCGGGAGTGACCCGCATCTGGCCAGCCAATTAGCAGCCCCCGGGGCCGTTCTCGGCCACGAGATCGCCGGCGTGGTGGCCGGTGTCGGTGCCGGGGTCGACGGCGCTCGCTGGCCGGACGGGACAGCCGTCGTGGCCCGACCATTCGGCGGTTGCGGTGACTGCCCGTTCTGCCGGGCCGGGCGCGCCGACCACTGCGCCCAATTCCAGCTCATCGGGCTCGAGCGACCGGGAGGGTTCGCCGAGTTCGTGACCGTGCGTGGAGACGAACTCTTCAAGCTCCCCGCCACCGTCGGAGCCGATGAGCAACCCCTGGTCGAGCCACTGGCGGTGGTCCGTCGGGCATTCCGTCGCGGTCAGGTAACCCCCGCAGACCGCGTCGCCGTGTTGGGCGCCGGTCCCATCGGCCTGGCCGCCGTGGCCTGGGCCATAGCCGGCGGAGTGGAAACGGTGGTGGTCAGTGAACCGTCGGCCCTGCGTCGTGACCTGGCCCTGCAGCTCGGGGCCTCTGCCGCCTTCGATCCCAGCAACGAACCCGTCGCCGTCGGTATCGCCGAGGCCACAGCCGGCGGCCCCAGCGTGGTGTTCGAGTGCAGCGGACGGCCTGGTCTCATCGAGCAGGCGATCGAACTGACGGCGGTGGACGGGCGCGTCGTCGTCGTGGGGATCTGCCCCCAGAACGACGAGATCTTCCCTTTCTGGGCCCTGTCCAAGGAGCTCGACGTCCGCTTCGCCATCTACTACGGGCGCGAGGACTTCACCGACACTCTCGACGCTCTCGACAACCATCGGCTCGACGCCCGGTCGATGGTGACCGAGACGATCGGTCTCGAAGAGCTCCCGGCGCGTTTCGCCCAACTCGAGCGTGATCCGGACGCCGGAAAGGTCATTGTCCGGCCGTGAGCGACAGGTCGGACGGGAGCTCCTTCGCTGTGACAGCGGACCTTCACCGAACTCCATAGTGAAGCCTTAGCTTGACTATGGACCGTCGAGCACTATACTCAAGCATGTGCTTAACCAAACGGGGTCGCTCGACCGGATGTTCCAGGCGCTGGCCGATCCCAGCCGGAGGGCCATGGTCGAGCGGTTGAGCCGGGGGCCGGCCTCGGTCAGCGAGCTGGCCCGGCCGTTCGACATGTCCCTGGCGGCGGTGGTCCAGCACGTCCAGGTCCTCGAGGCGAGCGGGCTCGTCCGGTCCGAAAAGGTGGGGCGGGTCCGCACCTGTCGCGTGGAGCTGGATGCCCTGCGGAGTGCCGAGCACTGGATCGCCGAACGGCGCACCACCTGGGAACACAACCTCGACAGGCTCGGCCGCTGTCTGGCCGACAACCCTGACGACCTGAACGAAGAGGAGTAGACCATGAGCGAACGAGCGGTGACCCATGCCACCTTTGTCATCGAGCGGACCTATGAGGCACCGCCCCCCCGGGTCTTCAAGGCCTGGTCGGAACCCACGGCCAAGGCCCGCTGGTTCGCCGGCAGCGAGGAGGCGCTCGGGACGGCCTATCAGCTCGACTTCCGGGTCGGTGGTCGGGAGGTCAACCGGGGCGGCCCTCCGGGTGGCCCCGTCTACACCTTCGAGGCCCGGTTCAACGAGATCGTGCCCGACGAGCGGATCGTCTTCAGCTACGACATGGACTGCGACGGCACCTGCATCTCGGCCTCGGTGACCACGGTGGAGCTCAGGTCCGAGGACACCGGGACGCGTCTGATCTACACCGAGCAGGGCGCCTTCCTCGATGGCCACGACACACCGACCCAGCGCCAAGAGGGAACGGCGGGCCTCCTCGATTCACTGGGACGAGACCTGCAGGGCAGCACGGCCCCCATCCGCTGAGGGCGGGACCTTGTGGGCAAAGTGATCCTGCGGACGCAGCCGCCGGTGGTCGGTCTCATCGAAGGCACAGACCCCACGGTCGACCGCTCTACCGTCGGGCGGGAGATCCACCGTCGCCCGGACGCGCAGGGCGGGGGGCCCCAAGAGGTGGGCCCATCACTTTTGATCCCCTGGCGCCCCTGACAGCAGCCGTGCGTCTCGCTCGACCGGCCCCGGGCCCGGATCCGGGCGCCGGCGCCCGGGCGCGCAGAGAGGGGGGGTCCGAAGACCCCCCCTCTCTGGGTAGTGCTGGTTGTGAGTCGGGAACTTAGATGGTCGGCTCCGGAGCGATGACGTTGAAGGTGGTGGTGAAGGTGTCGTGGGTGCCAGCGAGCACATCCGCGATCACTTCCGAGGAACCGGCTGCACACGAGATGCCCTTGAAGGCGAACACGGCGTTGCCGTCGTCGTCCAGGGTGGTCTCAGCCTCGGGCCCGGTGTTGGGTCCGGGGATCCCGCCGTGAGCCGGGTTGTCGAAGACGGTGGTACCGAAGTTCCCCGCCTCCCAACGCCAACCCTCGCCACAGCGTGCCTCGAGCTGCGAGGAGCCGATCTCAACCAATTGCTCGGCGTACACCGGGTTGTCCTCGACGTAGAACAAGGCGTAGACATCGGAGTTACCGCTCGGGCCGTTCGGTCCGAAGGCGGTGTCTCCGGTCTCAACCTCTCCGCCGGGGATGATCCCGCTGGAGGTCGGGAACCCCGTGAGACCCATCGCTGTCACAACCGGCGGCGAGGCCGTCAGCGTGGTCAGGGCGGTGAGGTACGGAGCCTGCTCCAGGTCAGCCTCGATAACGTCGGTTCCGGGGGCGCAGTCGATAGCGTCCACGAGCACCGTGGCATTGCCGTCATCGTCCAGGACCAACGTGGTCTGGTCGAAGTTCGTCCGGGGCGGAAGACCACCCTGCACGTCCTCGTAGCTGACGGCGAAGCATGACGACACCAGCTGTGAGGAGGAGATACTCACCACGTCACCGGCGAAAGACGGGCTTGTCTCCACCTGGATGACGGCGTGGATCTCCGACTGTCCGGTCTCCACCAGTGGGTTCGGCGAGGCCTGGACCGTGATCGTGGTGTTCGGGGCTCCGCCCGTCGCGCCACCGCTGCCGCTCTTGCCGGCCGCGCACTTCTTTCCATTCGGGTGCTTGACACAGGCCTTGGCCGCCGCAGCCTTCGAGGTTTTCGCCGAAGCGATCCCCGCCATGCCCATCACGGGCATTGCCACGACGACGGTCAGCGCGACCAAGCGCACAAAACTACGTCGAACGTTCACTTGCTCTCTCCTTGTTGTTGGATCCCCAGGGCATCTTCCTGTGCGGGGGAGGCCGTGACAATCGTCAGAGATGATGAATAGTGCGCTGAGAACTCGACTCACCACGTATAGCGTCCTCATTTCTGACCACGTAGAGCATTTGATTCATCACTTTTGACGTAGAGGGACGCCGTTGGTTGGTTCCGGAATCCGTCGCCGGGGCCGGAAACGCCCCCTCCGGGGCCCCGAGGTGGCCTCACAGGGGTGCCGGCCCGTCGGTCATCGCCGAGGCAGGGGCCCCGCTGTCGGGGCACCGGGCGGCCGAGCCTCCCCATCCGCCCCTGACGCCGGGGCCGACGGCATCATCGCCACCGGACCTCCCGGCCCGGCGGGACCCACCCGGGAACCCGTTCTTCGGTCCGGGGTGCTGACGAAGGCTTAAGGGATCCCGCCGTCGACCCGCAGCAGCGCCCCGGTGGTGAAGCTCGAGGCGTCGCTGGCGAAGTAGAGGGCGGCGCCCACCACCTCGTCGGGCTCACCCACCCGCTCGAGCGCATGACGCCGGACACCGAGATTGACCGACTCCATGTCCCAGGCCTTGGCCACGTCGGTGAGGAACGGACCGGCCATGATGCAATTGACCCGGACGCTCGGGCCGTAGGTGCAGGCGAAGCCCTCGGTCAGGCTGTTCATCCCCGCCTTGGCCGCCGCGTAGGGGAGGATGGCCGCATTGGGCCGGATGGAGCCGACCGAGCTGACGTTCAGAATGGAGCCGCCCCCGACGTCCACCATTCGGCTCCCAATGAGGGCGGTGAGGCGGAAGACGCCCTTCATGTTGAGGCCGACGACCTTGTCCCACATGGCCTCGGTGACATCGGTGGGATCGGAGTAGAGAAGCGACATGCCGGCGTTGTTGACCAGCACGTCGACCCGGCCGAACGCCTCGTAGGCACCGTCGACGAGGTCGTCGAGCTCCTCCCAGCGGCCGACGTTGCAGGCCAGGGCCAGGGCCCGGCGACCGGTGGCGGCGGTGATGTCGCGGGCCACCGCCTCGCAGGCCTCGAGCTTGCGGCTGGACACGATGACCTCGGCCCCGGCGGCGGCGAAGGCCTCCACCATGGAGCGCCCGAGACCGCGGCTCCCGCCGGTCACGAGCACCACCTTGCCGGTCAGGTCGAAACGCTGCGCCGGGGTGCGCCAGGGGCCCGCCTCATCCACCGACGGCGTCCCCCTCACCGAAGAGTCGAGGTGCCGGCCAGGTCCGCCGCCTTCTCGGCCAGGGAGAGGACGACGGCGCCGAAAGCCTCCATCTTCGGATTGTCGGCCGTGCCCTTCACCACCCGGGCGTAGCCGGCCTCGAGAACGACGGCCAGCTTGAAGCGGGCCAGGATGACGTAATAATCGATGTCGTCGGTGGGCCGGCCGGACTCGGTCGAGTAGTAGTCGAGGAGCTCGGCCCGGCTGGGCATGTCGGAGTAGTCGACGTAGCTGCCCGTCGTCCGCTCCTCGTCGGGATCGAGCCATCCCTGGATGACCCAGCCCAGATCGAGCAGGGGGTCGCCCACGGTGGCCATCTCCCAGTCCACGATGGCAGCCAGCTTGGCCGGGGCGCCGTGGCGGTACATGACGTTGGCGAACTGGTAGTCGCCGTGCATGATGCCGGGCTGGTAGTGCCGGGGCTGATGGGCCCGCAGCCACTCGGCGGCGACCTCCAGACCGGGGATGTCCCGGAACTGGACGGCGGCCAGGTGGCTCATCCACCGGTCGACCTGCCGTTCGTGAAATCCGTCGGGCCGGCCGAAGCCGGCCAGCCCTTTCGCTTCCCAGTCGACCTTCGACAGCTTGGCGATGCCGTCGACCAATTCGAAGGCCAGACCACGGCGTCCCTCGGCGTCGGCGTCGAACGGAGCCGGCCACCCCCCGCCACCCATGGGGGACCACCCGTCGACGTACTCCATCAGGTAGAAGCAGCCCCCCATGAGCTCGGGGTCGTCGCACACGGCCACGGCCCGGGCGTGGGGAACGTCGGTGTCGGCCAGAGCGGCCAGCAACCGGTACTCCCGCAGCATCGTCTCGTTGCGGCCCTCGGGCACGATCCGCGGCGGACGGCGCAGAGCCATCCGGTGGCTCCCCCGGCGGACGTCGAACAACTCGTTCGAGGCCCCGCCGGTGATGAAGGTGGTCTCGAGGGTCTGGCCCGACCCGGGAAGGTCCCGGTCATCCATCCACTTGGCCAGGAGGGCCTCGTCGATCAGCCCCTTGGTGCGCTCGGCGTCCTCCTCGGGCGTCGTCGCCCCCGGTCTCGCCTCGGCGTTCGCCCCCGACGGCATGGCCGCCATCAGAGGTTCGCCACTTCGAGCTCGAGGTACTCGGCGAACTTCTCCCGGGCGGCGGCGATCTTCTCGGGCAGGTGCTCGGTGGGCCACAGCCCCGGGGCCGCCTGGTAGCGCTTCAGGACCTGCCGGGCCACGGTCACCCGGTGGACCTCGCTCGGCCCGTCGACCAGTCCCATGATCGGCGCCATCATCCACATGCGCCCGAGCGGCATCTCGTTGGACACACCGAGGGCGCCGTGGACCTGGATGGAGCGCTGGACGATGTCGTGCAGCACCTGCGGCGTGAGCACCTTGATGGCCGCTATGTCGTGGCGGACCCGGCGGTAGTCCTGGTACTCGTCGATCTCCCAGGCCACGTAGAGGACGAACAACCGGAACTGCATGAGCTGGGCGTAGGAGTCGGCCACGTAGTTCTGCACGCTCTGCTTGTCGGCCAGCAGGCTTCCCTGGGTCTGGCGCGACAGCGCCCGCTCGCACATCATGTCGAGGGCTTTCTGGCAGATCCCCACCGTCCGCATGGCGTGGTGGATGCGGCCGCCGCCGAGCCGGGTTTGGGCGATGGCGAAGGCCTGGCCCTCCCCGCCGAGCAGGCTCTCGGCCGGCAGCCTGACCTCCTTGTAGTGGATGAGGGCGTGCATGCCGGCGTCCTCGTCGTGCAGGGACTCACCCATGAGCCCGACGTTGCGCACGATCTCCACCCCCGGCGTGTCCGTCGGCACCAGGAACATCGACATGCCCTGGTAGGCCGACACGTCGGTGTTGGTGACGGCCATCACGATGAGGAAGGCGGCCGTCCGGGCGTTGGAGGAGAAGTACTTCCATCCCTCGAGCACCCACTCGTCGCCGTCGCGCCGGGCCTCGGTGGTGAACCGGGTGGGGTCGGACCCCCCCTGGGGCTCCGTCATCGAATAGGACGAGAAGACCTCCCCGTTGAGCAAGGGGAGCAGGTAGCGCTCCTTCTGCTCCTCGGTGCCGTAGTGGGCGATGATCTCGGCGTTGCCGGTGTCGGGGGCCTGGGTCCCGAAGATGATCGGCGCCCACTGGCTGCGGCCCAGGATCTCGTTCATGAGCGAGAGCTTCAGCTGCCCGTAGCCCTCGCCCCCGAGCTCGGGACCGAGATGGCGGGCCCACAGCCCCCGGTCGCGCACCTGCTGCTTCAGGGGGTCGACGACCTTGCGCAACGTGTCGGAGAGCGGATGAAAGGCCTTCCCGCCCCAGACCAGATCGAGCGGCTCGATCTCGTCACGGACGAAACCGTCCATCCAGTCGAGCTTCTCCTGAAACTCTGGTTCGGTGGTGAAGTCCCACGCCATCGGTGCATACCCCCTCGACGACCGTCCGGCCGTGGTCGGCCACGCCCCGCCGGCGGCCGGACGAAGGCCCGACCGACCGGCGTCGTGCACCGGGCCACCGGGGCCCGCTGCGACCGAAGCGTCGGCTCAGCTCTGGCCCGAACCGTACTGGGCCTGGGGAATGGGTCCCGCCGAGGCCGCCGGCGGCGGTGCTGGCGGTGCCGATGACGGGGGGACCGATGAGGTGGGGACACCGGACGTGGGCACGCCGGCGTCGGGGGCAGCGTCGGCCGAGGTCACCGCCAGGGTGCCGTGCTCGGCCTCGTAGGCCTGGAGCCGGGCCACCAGCCCGGCGATCCGGGTTTCGGCCCCGGCGTCAGCCCGGCCCACCTTCTGGCTGTAGAACTCTCCGCCCAGTTCGAGCAGCAGAGCGTCGCCCTTGCGCTTGGCCTGCAGGTCGGCCAACTTCGCCTGTCCGGCCTGGCCCGCCTGCTGGGCCTTGTCGGCCAGCTGGGTGGCCTGCGCCTTGACCTTGTCCATCAATCCCATGACGTCCTCCTTCTTCCTGCCGGTCCCGGCTGGGCCCTCGTTCTCGGACCCGTCGCCGTCGGTGATCGGCGTGCGCCGGCCCGGCCTTCGGCCCCGACCTTACGCCACGGGCGGGTCCCGGTTCGGGGCGCAGGGGCGGTGGTTCCGGGGCCGAAACGTCGGCGGCCGGTGACGACGCGGTGAGAGGCGCCGGTGCGGCGCCCACCCGACTCCGGGCCCGTAGCGGGGTGGGTCCGGAGTCGGACGGCGCGTCAAGGAGCAACACCGTGCACTACGTGCCCGGTCCCGACAACCTTCACGACAATCACCTGATCTTGCGGTTTCGGGGTTCCTCCCGTAGAACGCAACAGTGACGACCGCCCATGCACAGACGGTGGGGGTCGTGGTGGTGGGCACCGGCTTCGGCTGCCTCACCCACGTCCCCGCTTTGCGGGCCGCCGGTTTCGAGGTTCTCGGACTCGTGGGCCGCCAGACCGGGCGCACCGAGGAGCGGGCCCGGCGCTTCGACATCCCCTACGCCATGACCTCGTTCGACGCCGCCCTGGCCCTTCCCGGGGTGGCCGCCGTCACCATCGCCACCCCACCCCACACCCATGCCGCTCTCACCCTGCAGGCCCTGGCCGCCGGCAAGCACGTCCTGTGCGAGAAGCCGCTGGCCCGCGACGCGGCCGAAGCGCACACCATGCTCACGGCGGCCGAGGCCGGCGGCCTCGTGCACCTCGTCGGGGCCGAGTTCCGCTGGGCCACGGGCCAGCGGCTGGCCGCCCGCGCCGTGGCCGACGGGGCCATCGGCGATCCCCGCATGGCCACCTTCCTCCTCCACATCCCGCTCCTCGCCGGTCCCGGGGCCGAGGTGCCGGCGTGGTGGTCCGATGCCTCCCAGGGAGGCGGATGGCTCGGGGCCCACGCCACCCACCTCATCGACCAGGTCCGCACCACCCTGGGGGAGTTCGACGCCGTGAGCGCCGGCCTCGTGTCGGTGTCGGACCACACCGCTTCTGATCAAGCGGGTTCGGATCGCTCCGGCGCTGACCGCTCCTGGAGTGTCGAGGACGCCTACACCGTGCACTTCCGGACCCGCGCCGGGGTCGACGGTGTCATGCAGTCGAGCTCGGCGTCGTGGGGACCGATGCTCATCCATACCCGTATCGCCGGCACCGGCGGCACCCTGTCGATCGCCGGCGACACCGTCAGCGTGGCCGACGCCCACGGCGAGCGGACCCTCGCCGTACCGCCGGACATGGTCGGGGGACCGGCCGTGCCGCCGCCGGCCGACCTTCTCGTCACCGCCTACGACCTGCTCCACGCCACCGGCATCGACCGGGGTCCGTACACCGCTCTGGCGAACGCCTTCCGTCGACGGATCCTCGGTCTCGAGGTGGCCGACGAACCACCGCTGCCCACCTTCGCCGACGGCATGGCCGCCATGGCCGTGCTCGACGCGGCGCGCCGGTCGGCCGCCGGTTCGGGCTGGGAACCGGTGGTGACGCCTCAGATCCCCGGGAAGCCCGTCCCCTGACGCCGGGTCCGGGCCCGACGCGCCGCGCCCGTCGCCTGGTCGAAGGCACGACGCAGCCGGCCCGCCCGGGCCGGCTCGTCCGTCAGAGAATTCTCGTCGGCCGGAAAATCCTCGTCGGTGGGCGAATCGTCGTCGCAGAACTCGAGGAACGGGCTCGATGGCAGGTACTCGACCGGCACGTCGCCGGCGTGGGGGAAGTGTCGGACGAGGGCGATGTTCTCGACCATCTCATCGACCTCGTAGACAGCACAGAGTGAGATGTCGCGTGAATCGGAGAAGGCGTCGGCCGGCTCGATGTCCCCGTCTCTGAGCTGCTCGTAGGCGTAGAGCGAGATGCGCGCCACGAGGACGTAGACGCATCCGTCGGGGGCGCGGCCCACCGACCGTCCGATCGTGCATTGTTCCGGTCCGTCGTCGACGACATGGACGGCGTCATCAGCGGTCCCCAGGGTCTCCTGGAGATGGCCCGGGTCCTCGGGCGAGCTGAGCCGGCGTGCGTGCATCCGGTCCTTGATCGCCGCCAGCACCACACGAGGGATCTCGTCGGTCGGGGACTCGTCGACAGGGGGATTCTCGACGGGGGATCCCTCGAGAGGGAGCTCGTCATCCATGGCCGGTTCGTCGTCCACGCTCAGAATTCAAGCAGTCCGGTCCGCCCGTGGGCGGCGATCTCGTCGTGCAATCCGTCGACGTCGGCCGCTGTGAGCAACCGGTACGACGACCTGGCGTCGTCGGCGCCACGGCCGACGAACGGTCGCCACCACACCGGATCGGTCGTGATCCACGCCTCTCGTCTGAGCGGACGCTTGTCGACCTTGTTGGTTCCCGTCAGAGGAATCTGTTCCACCAGGCGGACGAAACGCGGTGCCCACTTGGTACCCAGATCCTCCTGGCCGGCCAGGAACCCGGCCAAGGCCGCCGGGTCGAAGGAGGTTCCCGGCGTGAGCTCCAATGCGGCCATCACCTGATCCCCGGTGCGCGGATCGGGGACCGGGTAGACGGCGGCGGTGACCACGCCGGGCAGACGGGCCAGGATGCGCTCCACAGGGGCGGCGGCGAAGTTCTCTCCGTCGACGCGCAGCCAGTCGGCCGGGCGTCCGGCGAAGTAGAAGAAGCCGGCCTCGTCGCGGTATCCGAGATCGCCCGACCAGAACCAGCCGCCCCGCGTACGTTCGGCATCGGCTTCCTCGTTGGCGTAGTACCCCTCGAAACGCTGGACCCCGTTGCGGCTGATGATCTCCCCGATGGCCTCGGCCGCGTTGAGCAGACGGCCACCGCCGTCGATGCGCGCCGCCGGGCACTCCTGGCCCGACACGGGATCGACGATGGCCACCTCCGTTCCCGGCGGTGGCACGCCGATGGCCTGACGGGGAGTGCCGGGGATCCGACTCATCGAGATGGCACCCTCGCTCGATCCGTAGCCCTCCACGATCGGGCAGCCGAAACGTTTCTTGAAGGCCGAGATGTCCGACGGCGATGCGTCGGTGCCGAAGCCGAACCGCAGCGTGTTCTCGGCGTCGTCGGGCAACGGCGGCGTGGCCAGCACGTAGGCCAGGGCGCGGCCGACGTAGTTGAAGTACGTGACGCCGTAGCGCCGGACGTCGGGGAGGAATCCCGATGCCGAGAACCGACGCCGGACCACGAGACAGGCGCCCGAGGCCATGGCCGGCACGATGCAGAGGTTCAGGGCGTTGCCGTGGAACATGGGCATGGCGCAGTAGAGAACGTCGGCGGCCGTGAACCCCGCTCCCCTGGCCGTGGTCAGCCCGGCGTCGGCCAGTCGGCCCTGGCTCACCCGCACGGCCTTCGGTGCCCCGGTCGATCCGGAGGTGAAGAGAAGGAGATAAAGCGCTCCGGGCGCCGGCAGCTGATCGGGAAGCGACCCCGGGGTCCGGACCTCGGCCACGAGCTCGGGATCGCCGACCACGAACACACGTCCGGGCGCCACGCCGGTGTCGAGGCCGTCGATCAGACGCCGCTGGGCGTTGTCGGTCACCAGGATCTGGCAATCGGTGTGCCGGATGTCGGCGGCCAGCTCCGCTCCACGACGCGTCGGGTTGATACCCACCACGGTGGCACCGCTCAAGGCCACCGCACCGAGAAGGAACAGGTACTCGGGCACGTTGTCGAGAAGGACACCGACATGGAAGGGCCCGTCCTGTCGGATCCGTCCCAACCACATGGCCCACGCCACCGACTCTTCCACCACCTGACGCCACGTCCACGACGCGTCGCCGTAGCACAGTGCGGTGTGGTCGTCGTCGGCCCGTTCGAGCTGCAGCTGGGCGACGGTCGGCACGGCGCCGACGATAGACACCTCCCGGGCCTAGTGTCGGTTCCCTCCATGGGGATCTCCGCAGCACGCGATCTCGAGGCGGTGCGCCACGGGTTCACCCGATGGTTGAGCGCTCGGCGACCCAATGGGCCCGGTCCCCATCTGGCCCCCATCGGGCAACCGGCCACCGGGCTGTCGAGCGAGACGCTCCTTCTCGAAGTCGACTGGTCGAACGGTGCGTGGTCCGACGGCCAGACGGCGCACGAGTCACTGGTGGCCCGGCTCCCCCCGGACGGTGACGGCTTGTTCCCCGTCTACGACCTCGCTGCCCAGGGACGGGTCCAGGATCTGGTGGCCGGTGCCGGACTCCCGGCCGTCGCTCCCCTGGCCGTCGAGCTCGACGACACCTGGGTGGGTGCGCCCTTCCTCCTCATGCCCCGCGTCGCCGGGCGCGTGGTGCGCGCCGACAAGCCGTTCCTGCGCACCGGGTGGTTGGCTGAAGTCCCGGCCGACGGTCAGGCGCGCCTGCACTCGGGCTTTCTCGACCTGCTCGCCGGTATCCACCACATCGACGTGACCGACGGCCGCTGCGACTTCCTTCCCGGCGCCGCGCTGCGGGCCACGGGGACCACGCTGGCCGGCGAAGTCGATCGCTGGGCCGAGTACCTGACCTGGGCGGCCGAGGGCGATATACCGGCCGTCTTCACCGACGCCGTGACCTGGTGCCGCACCCGGCTCCCCGAGCCCGAACCGCCGGCGTCGCTTCTGTGGGGTGACGTGCAGCTCGGCAATGTCCTCGTGGCGAACGACATGACCATCGCCGCCGTTCTCGATTTCGAGATGGCGTCGGTCGGCCCGGCCGAACTCGACCTGGCCTGGTTCCTGGTCCTGCACCGGATGACGGTGGACCGCTGCGGCGGAGATCTCCCCGGGTTCCCCGACCACGCGACCACCGTCGACGCCTATGAAGCGCGACTGGGTCGCCCCCTGGCCGATCTGCGCTGGTTCGAGGTGTTCGCCGCGCTGCGCAGCGGGGCCATCATGGTGCGCGCCGCCCGACTACTCGCCCGTCTCGGTGTCGACGACAGCTGGCTCACCCGGGGGAACCCGACCGTGACGCTGTTGGCCGAGCTCGTCGCCGGCTGAGGGGCCCCTCACAGCCGGTCGGTGCCGTTCACGAACCGGGTCCACACGAGGGCCGCCGTCTGCTCGGGTTCCTGGGTGCCGTTGTCGACGACGTGGCGCTCATGGGGCCCGAGGTGCTGGAACTTCTCCCACAAGAGCCGGATGGCATCTTCGTCGCCAAGGGGAGCGATTCCGGGAGTCAGTGGTGCCCGCGAGGTGGCGCGCTCCAACGCCACCTCGAAGCTGGGCCGCAAGACGACGTAGTGAACGTCACCGCCCTGGCGCCGAAGCTCGTCGGTGACGAGATCGAGGTGCCAGGGGCCGAAGATGCCGTTCATCACCACCGTGTAACCACCGAAGGCCAGCTCGGCGGCGGCGGCGGAACACGTTCGCAGCACGGTGCGATTCTGGGCGTCGGCTTCGCCAAGCCAAGGAGGAACGTGACCGCGCACGATCGTCGTCCAGAACCAGTCGGATTCCACGCAGACGGCCAGATCGAATCGGTCGGCCACGAGACGGGCCACGGTCGACTTCCCCGAGCCCGGTGGACCGGTCAACAGAAGGATGGGTGCCGAAGCCACGCAGGCGAGGGTATCTCGACAGATATGGACCCGTCGGCAGCGTCGGACTGGGGGGGCCGGTGCATCTTGCCCGGCTGTCGGTCACGCTTGCATGAGCCCGCGGCCCAACCAGTCCTCAGAGTTTCGGACCCCGGGCAGGGCGAAGAAGTACCCGCCCCCGAACGGCCTGATGTAGTCGGCCAAAGGCTCGTCGACCAGACGGGTCTGGGTGGCTTCGAATTGGCGGAGCAGGTCCTGCTGGAAGCAGTTGAAGACGAGACCCATGTTCAGGGTGCCGTTCACGTCGACACCGAGGTCGTAGTTGTAACCCCGGCGCAAGATGCGGCTCGGCTCCGTTATGGCCGTACGGGGGTTGGCTAGCCGCATGTGGGCGGTCAGTGGCACGTCGTAGCCGTGCCGGTCCTTGGCGTAGTCGGGGATGTCGGTGTAGCTCGTCATCCCGAGGGGCGCTCCGCTGGCCCGGTAGCGGCCGATGGTGGCCTGCTGCACGTGCAGCGAGACACGGTCCCAGAATTCGGTGAACATCCGGATGAGCCGGATCACGTGGTAGCTCCCGCCCACGGCCCAGGCCGGTTCGCCGTGGCCCTTCACCACCCAGAGCAGCTGGTCGGCGATCTTCGGGTTGGTGACATCGGGGTTGGCGATACCGTCCATGAAGCCGAGGTGGTTGCGGGGGAGCCCCGTCGGACGCGGCGGCGAGATGAAACCGTCCATCCGCCAACGCACCTGCATGGCACCACGCGTATGGCGCGTGATGTCGCGCAATGCGTGGAGAACGGTGTCGGTGCTCCCGGCGCAGAGCTGGAGCATCAGATCGCCGCCCAACCAGTCGGGATTCAGGCCGTCGTTGGGGAAAGCCCGCATGGTGGTCAGGCGGATGGGTCTCCGCGTGGCCAGAGCGAAGCGGTCGTCGAAGAGGGAGGACGACACCCCGAGCGTGACAGTGAGAGCGTCGGCGGGGACGTCGGCCCCGAGGGTGCCGCTGTCCGATGGGGGGCTGGCCGTACCGAGGTCGGGCGGAACTCCGCCGGCGGTGAGGTACCGGGCCCGGGCGGTGACAGTGCGGAACAGGTCGGTGAGGGTCGACCGGTCCTCGGCGATGACGTCGAGGGCCAGGAAGGCGGCCGCCGGGGGTAGCGCCGTCAGGATCCCCGCCTGGTGTCGGCCCTCGAACGGGACCGGACCGAGCGTGGCGTCGTTGCCCGAGACGGGCAACGTGACGTCGGCGTCGGCGTCGCCCGAACCCGACAGAGCGGCAAAGGCCCCCACGGCGCCGAGCCCCGAGCGCAGGAGGAATCGGCGTCGGTCGATCGTCATGTCGTCAAGCCCTTGACTTGAACAAGCTCGGGCACGAGGTCGAGCGTCTCGAGGGCGGCGCCGATGTCCCCGTCGACCTGTTCCCGTTGGGCCAACGGCACCTGGGTCACCGCTACCCATTGCCCGTTTGTCCGGGTGGCTGCCAGCGCCGCGTCGAGTTTGTTCAGCTCGTTGGTGGCCGTCGCCTCCAGGTGCGGCGCGCCCGGGTTCAGTACCGGGGCGAGCAGCGAGAGAAGCTCCCGGGTGCCGTCCACATCGGCCTCCACCGCAGCCATGTCGGTGCCGCTTCCGTAGTCGTCGTCGCCACTCAACTCGTCTCGCAGAGCGTCCTCGAGGATGTCGTGGGTCCGTAACGGGAGCTCGGCGGCGGAAATGGATTCGTGCGGGAACTTGCCGGCGAGCTCATCGACGTCGCTCAGGAGGGTGGCCGTGTCGGTGGCGGCCGCCGCCAGATCACCGTTCTGCCACAAATCGAGCTCCACTTTGTGGAAGCCGGTGAATTGGGGACTGAGGATGCCGTCCTGGAGGCGCAGAGCGGTACCGTCGATAGCCAGGCCGAGGTCACCGAAGGCGTCGTAGGCCCCGCCGATCCGGTGCCACGTGAGATGAGCCGTGAGCCAGGCGGCGCGGGCGGCGCCCACCTGGCCGGCGGCGATGGCCGTGGCCAGGAGCTGGACCTCACTGGCCTCGAGACCGAGCTTCTGCGTCACATAGCCCCGGTAGGAGGCGATCTCGGGCGCCATCTGCAGGGACGAGACGGGTGTGGGGTCCGTGGCGGCCGTTGTCGCATGTGACCCAGCCGGCGCCGACGAGGCGTCGGGCCCGACGACCAATACCGCCGTCGTCAGAAGAGTCGTGGCCACTGCCAAAGCCAGAGCAGCAGGGCGGCGGTGCAGCAACAGGCGTCTCATTCTTCCCCGCAGACCACGGATCGGCGATCCTTGAAACCGTATACCGGACCGGCCCCTTATCCCTGGCAGGCCAGGTGACAGGACGTGTCGATGGGTTCAATTGACGTCGTGAAGAGCCAGGGGCGCCTGGGCTACGGTCGGACCCGCCGTCGACTCGACAGAGGGCACCGGTCGAAACCGAGCCGACCGGTGGACGACCGTGGGGGAACTGACATGGGCCACATGGGCGACGTTCCTGACACCGGATCCACCGCACGGGCGGCGGCATCCGTCGTCAGCCGACGCACGGTTCTGGGGGCGGCCGCCGCCGGCGCCACCGGATTGGCACTCGGTGGACGTGGCCTGGCCGCCTCCGCCCGGGGCATGGCCGACAGTCGGGAACGCAAGGCCTTTCTGGCCTCGGCCGCCATCCGTCAACCGGGGTCCCTACCCAACCCGGACGTGGCACCAGGGACCGAGAGCCTGCCCGAGATCGAACACATCGTCGTGGTCATGATGGAGAACCACTCCTTCGACAACATGCTCGGTATGACGGGACGGGGCGACGGCTTCACTTTGGGGCACAACGGCAAGCCCTCCGAGTCCTGTCCGGACGGAAAGGGCAACCTTGTCCACTCCTTCCACATGCCGAGCGACTGCCAGACGAACGGCGTGGGCAACGACTGGAACACGGGACACCGCTCCTACGACAACGGGACCAACCAGGGTTTTGTGATTGCGTCGACCGGGGAGTCGATGGGTTACTTCACCGGCTCGGACATGCCCTTCACCTGGGGACTGGCCAACACGTTCCCCATCGCCGACCGGTGGTTCTGCTCGGCCATGGCGCAGACCAATCCGAACCGGCGCTACCTCTTCTCGGGCACATCGCTGGGCTTGGTCAACGACGGTCTTCCCCCGGCGCTGCCCCCGAACGGGACGATCTTCGACAGCTTCAACAAGTACGGGATCACCTGGAAGGACTACTACTCCGACACGCCTTCGCCCCTCGTCTACATCGGGCTCGGGGGTAAGCCGGCCATCGGTAAGGGCTTCGTGCACATCGAGGACTTCTACAAAGATGCCGCCGCCGGTACTTTGCCGCAGTTCTCCTTGCTCGAGCCGAACTACACCATCTCATCCGAGGAGAATCCCCAGGACGTCCAGTTCGGAGACCAGTACCTCGCTGACGTCGTTCACGCCGTCCTGCACGGGCCGAAGTGGTCGAGGACCCTGATGATCTGGACGTATGACGAATGGGGAGGGTGGTACGACCATGTGCCACCTCCCGCCGCCATCCCTCCCGACGACATACCCCCCGATCTGCCGCCGGGAAGTCTTCCCGGGTCGTTCGACATGTACGGATTCCGGGTCCCGGCCGGAGTGATCTCGCCCTATGCACGGCGTGACTTCGTTTCCCACGCCGTCTACGACCACACTTCGATATTGAAGACGGTAGAGAGGAAGTGGAATCTCCCGGCCCTCACCCGGCGCGACGCCAACGCCATCGACGTCCTCGGGATGATCGATCTCAAATCCAAGCCTGCGTTCCTCACGCCGCCCCGCCTGCCCGATCCGGCCAACCCGGGAACCACGTTCACCTGTCTGGCGACGGGCCCCGGCCAGATTCCCCCTCCGTCGGCCGTGACACCGGCATGACACGGTTCGGTTCCCCGTCGGTACCGGGCCCCCGTGCCACCACCGTCCGGGTGGCGTCCGTCCTCTGCGCGGCATCGCTCGGCCTGCTCCCCGCCTGTTCCGGGGGGTCGTCGGCCACCCACACGACGTCACCGACGACAAGCAAACCGGCCAAGACCACGGCTGTCGCCTGCTCACAGTCGTCGGTGTCGGCGTCCGTCGAGTTCACCAAGTTCGGTGGCTCGTCCTCCTCGCTCGCCGGCGGCGTGCTTTTCAAAGACACCGGGAGTACGTCGTGTTCGCTGCGCGGGGTGCCGACGGTCGAGGTCGTCGGCCTTGATGGACAACCCATCTCGACCTATCAGGAGCGCGGTCCGGCCGCCATCGTCACCGCCGTCCTGACGCCGGCGGCACCGGCGGGCACCGGTGTCGGGGCCGCCTCGAGCGTCACCTTCTCGTCGTGGACGTGCACCGTGGGGTCCTTCACCCTCACCGTCGAGTTCCCCGGATGGGCGAGCTCGATGCCGGCGGCGGCCCAGGGGTCAACGACCAGCACCACGGGCATCCCATTGAGCACCGCCGGACCTCCGTGCACCGAGACCCAGGAGCCGGACCAGACCATCTACATCGGCCCGGTGACACCAGTTACCAGCTGACGTTCGTCTGCTCGGTGTCACCGTGTGGCCGCCCTCGGCTCTCACGGTTGCCTCTCACGGTGTCGGTGGGCCGGCTGACACGCCGAGGGGCTCCTGGCCCCGGCGCCCCTCCCACAGTGCTGAGCCTGTCTCATATCGAGCTAAGCTCACTAACTGACTGGTGGTCTCGGTGACCATGGGCTGACGAGAGAGAGGGCGGACACATGGGAACGGAGCCAATCCGACGGGCCGCGTCCTCCACCGACACCACCCTCCAGCTGGCCGAACTGCTCAGCCACTCGGCCCGGCGCCTTCGCCGGGGGTCAACGGCACAACTGGCACCTCTCGGCCTCACCAACGCCCAGGCCCGGGTCCTGGGCATCGTGGCCTCGGCCGGTCAACCCCTACGCATGGCCGACATCGCGGCACGCCTCGAAGTCGTGCCCCGGTCGGTCACGACGATGGTCGACGGCGTGGAGGTGGCCGGGCTGATCGTCCGCAGCACCGATCCCGACGACCGGCGTTCGGTCCTGGTCAGCCTGACCGCCCGCGGCCACGCCCTGCTCGAACGCCTGGAACGGGCACGCCGGACCACGGCCGAAGACATCTTCGGCGGCCTCGCCGGCGACGAACGAGCCGACCTGGCCCGTCTGCTCGGGACGCTGTGCCGGCGCGACGGCTGTTCCAGCTGCGCCGCCGATACCCGATCGCACGAAGGTGAGGCCTGAGCATGGGCATGGGAATGGGGATGGGCAGAGGTCACGGCGGGGCCGGCTTCGGGCTCATGCGGTCCTTCCGCCGGGACCAGTCGGTCGTCCATCAGCAGCTGCCGCCGGGCATCGTCCGGCGCATCGCCCGTTTTGCCGCTCCCTATCGGAAGATGCTCGTCGTCTTCCTGTTGCTCATCGTCGTCGACTCCGTCATCGGGGCGGCCAACCCGCTCATCTACCGCGCCATCATCGACAACGGGATCGGCCACCACCGCACCGGATTGATCGTGCAGTTGGCCCTGCTGGTCGGACTTCTGGCCCTGGCCGACGCCGGGCTCACGTTGGGGCAGCGCTGGGTGTCAGCCCGCATCGGCGAGGGCCTCATCTTCGACATGCGGGCCAAGGTGTTCGCCCATATACAGCGCATGCCGCTGGCCTTCTTCACCCGCACCCAGACCGGTGCCCTCGTGTCGCGGTTGAACAACGACGTGCTCGGAGCCCAGCAGGCCTTCACCGACACCTTCAACTCGGTGGTGGGCAACATCATCGGCGTCACCATCACGCTGGGAGCGATGTTCTATCTGTCGTGGCCGATCACCCTGGTGGCCCTCACCCTGCTGCCCATCTTCCTGATCCCGGCGCGCTTCGTCGGGCGACGGTTGGCCGACATCACGCGTGAGAGCTACATGTTGAACGCCCAGATGGTGAACACCATGACCGAGCGCTTCAACGTCTCCGGCGCGCTCCTGGTGAAGCTGTTCGGCCACGGCCAGGACGAGGTGGCCGGTTTCGAGAAGAAAGCGGGGCGGGTGCGCGACATCGGCGTCACCCAGGCCATGTACTCGGCCGTCTTCATGGCCGCCCTGCTCCTCACCGCATCGCTGGCCACAGCCCTCGTCTACGGCTGGGGCGGGGTGCTGACAGTGCAGCACACACTGATGGTCGGGTCCCTGGTGGCTCTCGTCGCCTACCTGAACCGCCTCTACGGACCCCTGACGGCGCTGTCGAACGTGCAGGTGGACATCATGACGGCGCTGGTGTCGTTCGACCGCGTCTTCGAGGTTCTCGATCTCCCCCCCATGATCGACGAAAAGCCCGACGCCACGACCATTCCCCGCGGTCCGGCCACCATCGAGTTCGACCACGTCGACTTCAGCTACCCGAGAGCGGAAGAGGTGTCGCTGGCGTCGCTCGAGTCGGTGGCGGTGCTCGACCAGAGCCCCTCCAGCCAGGTTCTGTTCGACGTGTCGTTCACCACCGAACCCGGTCAGCTCGTGGCTCTGGTGGGGCCTTCGGGCGCCGGCAAGACGACCATCAGCCACCTGGTGCCCCGGCTCTACGACGTGCGCTCGGGGTCGGTCCGCCTGAACGGTATCGACGTGCGCGACGCCACCTTGCGGTCGATCCATGATGTCGTCGGCGTGGTCACCCAAGATGCGCATCTCTTCCACGAGACGATCCGGTCGAACCTCGTCTACGCCAAGCCCGGAGCCACCGACGACGAATTGTTCGACGTCCTGCGGGCGGCACAGATCCTCCCGCTCGTGGAGTCGCTGCCCGACGGGCTCGACACTCTGGTGGGCGATCGCGGCTACCGGCTCTCGGGCGGCGAGAAGCAGCGGATCGCCATCGCCCGGCTGCTGCTCAAGGCGCCCGACATCGTGGTCCTCGACGAAGCCACCGCCCACCTCGATTCGGAATCCGAGCAGGCCGTGCAGGAAGCACTCAAGATCGCCCTGGCCGGGCGCACCTCACTGGTCATCGCCCACCGGCTGTCGACGGTGCGCGAGGCCGACAAGATCCTGGTGGTCGACGGGGGGCGCATCGTGGAACAGGGCGGTCACGCCGAACTGCTGGCTGCCGGCGGCCTCTACGCCGAGCTGTACCGGACACAGTTCGAACACCAGGACACCGACGCCGGTACGGCCGTGCCGGCCGCCACCGACACCTGAGGCTCTTGGCCGCCAACCGGCGTTGGCACGCCGAGCGGATACGTGCGTCGGCATCAGCGGATCCGGGGCCACGAGGCGTTCCCACCCGGCGCGACCTACCCTGTCCCGGTGCGTACGTCGCTCTCACATGTCCGGACGGGAGGAAGCATGATCAGACCCTTGTGCACCCAAAGCACCCGCCGCGTCCGAGCGCGTGCACAGTCGTGATGTGGCCCGATCTCACGCTGTCGGCTTGGGAGGACACCCGCGACACGTTGCAGCTTTGGACCCAGGTCGTCGGCAAAGTACGCCTCGCCCTCGAGCCGATGGTGAACCACTGGTGGCAAGTCCCGCTGTACGTATCGGCCCGAGGCCTCACCACGTCGCTGATGCATGATGGTGAGCGCGGACTCGAGATCGAGTTCGATTTCGTGGATCACAAGCTCGATCTACGGACCTCGGACGGCGGGATCCGCAGCGTCCCCCTCGAGCCACGCTCGGTAGCCCGTTTCTATGCGGAAACGATGACGGCGCTCGATGACCTCGGTGTCCATGTTCGAATCCTGGCGCGTCCGGTGGAGATCACAGAGGCAATCCCGTTCGCCCAGGACCATAAACATTCGGCCTATGACCCTGCCGCCGCCCAGCGCTTCTGGCTGGCACTGTTGCAGGCGCACCGGGTCATGACACGTTTCCGCGGTCGTTTTGTCGGCAAAGCCAGTCCGGTGCACTTCTTCTGGGGAGCCGCCGATCTTGCCGCGTCCCGCTTCTCGGGTCGTCCGGCACCGAAACACCCCGGCGGCGTGCCGAACTGCGCTGACTGGGTGCAGGAGATGGCCTACAGCCACGAGGTGAGCAGTTGCGGGTATTGGCCCGGCGGTAGCAGCGAAGGCTCCTTCTATTCCTATGCCTATCCTGAGCCGCCCGGTTTCGCTGACTGGCCGGTCGAACCGGACTCGGCGTCATACGACGCCGCCCTCGGTGAGTTCATCCTGCCCTACTCCTCGGTGCGCACCGCCGCCGATCCCGACGCCACGCTCTTGGCCTTCTTCCAAAGCACATACGAGGCCGCCGCCGAGCTGGCCGCCTGGGACCGTCCGGCGCTCGAGGTGGGCCCTGAGCTGACCGCCGACTGATCGCCGCATTGGACGTCGGGGGCACCGGTGTTCTTCAATTCCGGTGAGTCCCATGCCCCCGCCGACGACCGCTGATCTCGAGGCCCCCGGACCGTCGACACCGGAACCGGTCGACGGGCGCCCGCTGCTGCGGGGCTGGCTCCATCTGGTAGCGGCCGTGGTGACCGTGATCGCCGCCCCGTTCGTGGTGGCCCGGGCCCCCACCGCCGGCGCCGCCGCCGCCCTGGCCATCTACATGACCTCCATCGCTGCCCTCTTCGGGGTGAGCGCCGCATTCCACCGCGTGCGCTGGTCCCCGGCGGCGCGTCGGCGGATGCGCCGCGCCGATCACGCCACCATCTTCATCGCCATCGCCGGGACGAACACCGCCGTCGCCGGACTGGCGCTCAGGGGGTGGGCGCAGATCCTCATCCTGAGCCTCGTGTGGGGAGGCGCCGCCATCGGCATCACGGTGCGCCAGACGTGGCTCGACGCGCCGAAGTGGGCAGTCGCTGTGCCTTACGTGGTCGTGGGGTGGTGCGCACTGGCCGTGCTGCCCCAGCTGCTGCACTCGCTCGGGGGGGCCGGCTTCGGGCTGCTGGCCGCGGGCGGCGCCTTCTACACGTTGGGCGCCATCGTCTACGCCTTGCGCAAGCCGAACCCCGTGCCCGGTGTCTTCGGCTACCACGAGGTCTTTCACGCCTGCACGGTGATCGGGGCCACGTTGCACTTCGTCGTCATCGTCTTTTACGCGTTGCCGCGGGCCTGATCCTTAATGTGCTAGCTCTGGGCCATGACCTATTCCATCGTGGCCAAGGATCCCGACAGCGGTCATTTCGGCGTGGCCGTCCAGACCTGCTGGTTCGCCGTGGGGGCCATCGTTCCGTGGGCCATCGCCGGCGTGGGGGCGGTCGCCACCCAGGCCATGGTCGAGGTCGCTTACGGGCCCAGGTGTCTCGATAGGCTCGTGGCCGGGGCCGACGCCGGCCGGGCCCTCGACGAGGTGCGCGCCGGCGACGAGGACTCGGCTGTCCGTCAGGTGGCCGTCGTCGACGCCGCCGGTGGCGTGAGCACCCACACCGGTGACCTGTGCATCGACTACGCCGGCCACCACACGGGGGCGCAGTACTCGGTGCAGGCCAACATGATGGCCAGCGCCGAGGTGTGGCCGGCGATGGCCGAGGCCTACGAGACGGGCACCGGGACTTTTCCCGAACGGCTCCTGGGCGTCCTACGCGCCGCCGAAGGGGCCGGCGGCGACGCCCGGGGACGCATGTCGGCCGCCGTGCTGATCGTCGACGGGGAAAGCCACGACCACCGGTGGGAGGGGGTCCTGGTTGACGTCCGGGTCGATCACGACGACCAACCGTTGGACCAGATCGAGCGCCTCCTCGGAGCCGCCGACGCCTTCGATCACTGCGACCGGGCCGAGGTGGCGCTCTTCGGAGGCGATCCCGCCGCCGCCCTGCGCGAGGTCGATCTGGCCCTCGATCGCCTACCCGGTGACGAGAACGCCCGCTTCATGCGGGCCGGGGCGCTGCTCGTGTCCGGTCAACCGCAAGCCGGCCTGGACGAGCTCAGGGCGCTCATCGCCGCCCGTCCGTCGTGGGCCGTGGTGGTGCGCAGTTTCGCCGCCAGCGATCAGCTCCATCTCCCCGAAGGATTCGAGCTCGACGACATCATCGGTTAGGGCGTGGCGAACCTCTGCACGAAGCCGAGGGCGGCGTCGGCCACTTCCCTCCAACCGTGGTCGATGACGAGGGAGTGGCCCCGACCGGGAATCTTCAGAATCTCGGTGACGCCGGCGTTGCGCTTCTGCTTCTTGTAGGAGGCTTTGGCGATAGCCCAGGGCACGGTGTGGTCCAACGCGCCGTCGATGATGAGCAGCGGTCCACGGTCCGGATTCTTGGACCTGACCTTGGCCTGGGTCCACGGATTGAGGTTGGCCGTCGCCGCCTGGAAGAGTGGAACCCCGGACCCGGGGACGGCGTAGGTGCTGTAGAGCTCCTTGGCCTCGTCCTCACTGACGGCGTTGGCGAAGGCGTACCGGAACTGCTCGTAGGTGAGGGGGACGGCCCGCCCGTGGTTGGCCGGGTTGCCGATCACGGGTGACGCCGACTTGAGGGCGGAGAGAGGAAGCGGCAGCACGCCACGGAAGGGGGCGGGATCGATGGCCACCGAGGCGACGGCGACCCCACGGCCGGCCAGGATCTGGGTGAGCAGGCCCCCGAAGGAGTGACCGATCACCGCCGGCTTCATCGAGAGCTTGCCGATGACGTCGTTGAAATGATCGGCGATCTGCCCGATCCCCTTGTGGGCCATGACCTCGGGGTGCCGGTTCGCCTCCTCCACCGTGTTGGGATCGTCGGGCCAGCCCGGAGCCAGGGTCGTGTAGCCCGCCTCTTCGAACATCGTGCGCCAGCAATCCCAGCTGCTGGGCAGGAGCCAGAGGCCGTGGACGAAGACGACCGGGCTGAGCCCGGAGTCGTTGGCCCGTTGAATCTGCTCTGTTTCGTAGCCGGCGATCTTGGCCATGGCGATGGTCCTCTCTGAGCGGTCTGCTCTCAGGCACAGTCTGCGCAGGCGCAGTCGACGATGTCGAACGCCCACCACCCAATCGTTCGTACCCGCTCGGCGCGTCGAACGACACGGCGGTCATGCCGCCCGGTACTCAGAAGTCACGCTACGTGACCGCTCTCAACCCGGACCACCGAAACGCCGAAGGACAACCATGCACGGTGCCTGGGCGTTCGACCTGTTACTGACGATCTTCACCGGTGCTGTGACCGTGCTGGCCTTCAGACAACTCGCCATGGAGCACGAAGAGAACGACTGAGCTCGGGGCGATCGTCTGGGTCCGCCTCGGTCAGACGCCGCTGGCGTCGTCCGGTGGTTCGACAGGAGCGTCATCGAGGGCGCGGTGCCGGCCCATGGCCGAAGGCCACCAGTTCCAGCGTCCGAGCAGAGAGACGGTCGACGGCACCAGCACGGTCCGCACCACGAAGGTGTCGAGCAGGATCCCGACGGCCAGGCCGACACCGATCTGACGCACCTGGCTGTTGCCCGACCCGCTCCCGCCCACGACGGCCAACACGGCGAAGGTGCCGGCCAGGACCAACCCGGCCGATGTCACCGTCGGTCCGGTGGCGCCGACGGCCCGGATCACCGCCCGGCGCAGCGGTTGCTTGCCCGCTTCCTCCCTGATGCGCGTCATGACGAGGATGTTGTAGTCCTCGCCCAGGGCGAGCAGGAAGATGAACATGAGGAACGGTAAGAGAAAGACGATCCCGCCCGATCCGCCCAGTTTGATGAACACGATCACCGACACCCCGAGCGACGCCAGGTAGGAGAGCACCACACTCAGGATCAGGTAGATGGGGGCGATGAGGCTGCGCAGGACGAGGGCGAGCACGATGCCGATGGCGATGACGGCCACAGGGACGATGTGGCGCAGATCGTGGTCGGAGATGTTGCTCACGTCGTAGAGGGCGGGCGCTTCCCCCGCCACCCCGTAGGCGTCGGCGCCGGCCGCCTTGGCCACCTTGGCCACGGCGCTGCGGATGGCCGGAACGGCATTGAGGGCCTTGGTCGAGCCGGGATCGCCGGCCTTCAGGCCCGCCTCCCACTGGACGGTCGTGCCGTCGGTGCTGATGTAACGGGCCGTGGCCAGATAGGCGCTGTAGAGGGCGACCGGGATCGAGGTGCCCGCCGGGGTCAGGCGGTTCTCGTCGACCAACACCGTGGCCGCCGGCAGTTCGCCGTGGAGCGTCTGCAGTTGCTCGGGCGTGATGGGGGCGCCGTTGGGATCGAGGGGTCCGGCCAGTTGGGTGAAGTCGCCGGCGGCCCGCAGACCGGCGGTGGCCGTCTCGAGCGGGGCGGGGTTCTGCCACACCGACGTCCCGAAGCGCATGACGATGTTCGTCGGGTTGGCGCTGGCCTGGGGGAAGTAGGTGGTGAGGGCGGCGTTGCCGGCGGCGGCGTTGCTGCTGGCCGGGGCCGTCACCTGTCCGCCGAAGCCGCCGGGCTTGAAGCCGGCGGCGAACACGGCCAGGGCGCCGAAGATCACGACACCGATGACCAGGGTCATGACCGGTCGCTGCACGAGCCGGCCGGCGATCCTGCCCCACACGCCGTCGGCATGGGCGCGGGGCGCGGTCTTCGAGGGCCAGAACAAGGCTCGCCCGAGAACGGTCAACAGCGCCGGTAGGAAGGTGAGGCCGGCCCCCAGCATGACCACGATCCCGATGGCCAGCGGAATCCCGAGGTCGTGGTAGATGCCGAAGGTGGCCAGGGTGAGGCTGAGCAAGGCCACCACCACGGTGCCGGCCGAGGCGGTGATGGACTCACCCACCCGGTGGACGGCCGTGGCCACCGCCTCTTTCGGCGGGTGGCCGCCGTGCAGCTCTTCGCGCACCCGGAACACGAGGAACAACCCGTAGTCGGTGCCCGCTCCCAGGATGAGCACGATCAGCAGGATCTGGGTGAAGAACGAGATCTTGAGGCTGCCGTGCGATCCGAGCGCACCGATGAACGCCCCCGACAGGCCGAGCACCAGGACGGCGGGCAGAAGGGTGGCGAACGGCGCCAACAGCGAACGGAAGATGACGAGGAGCAGCACGATGATGAAGAGGACCGAGAAGAGCTGGATCAGATTGCCCTGCGTGTTCGATTTCGCGTTGGTGGCGACGTTGGTGACGATCTGACCGGCCAGGTGCACATGGAGGTCGGACGGGAGGCCGGCACGGTCGATGGCCGATTGCAGGTCGTCGACGAGCACCTTGGGACCGGTGGGACCGAAAGGCTGGGTGGTGGAGGTGACCAGCAGCTCCGCCGCATCCCTGTTGGCCGCCTCGGCCAGGAAGCGGACGCTCGTGACGGTGGGTACCCGGCCCAGATCGGTCGACAGCCGGCGCAGCGCCGTCTGATCGGCGGCCGACAACGGGGGCCGCGACGTCACCGCCACCACCGGGATCTGGGACTGGCTGCTCGATCCGATGAGGGGCTTGGCCAAGGCGGCGGCCTGATTGCTGGGGGCGCTCGGCGGCAGGAACTGGCTGTTGTCGTTGTTGACCTGACTGCCGAGGGTGGGCAGCGCGTGCACAGCGAACAGGGTGCCCACGATCCAGACCACGATGATCAGCCAGCGGAACCTGACCACGGCGCGGCCGAGTGCTGCAAATGCGCGATCCATTGGCGTCCTTCTCGGAGGTACCGGGGCCGGCTGCGGACAGGGGGGGATGCGCGGGGCCCGCCGGCGGAAGCGGGGTTAGGGATTCGACGATAGCAAGCCGGGCCGCCGTCACCGGCACCGTGCACAATGGGCCGATGACCACCGACGATGCCCGGCACCGCGGCACCGGATCGGCCGATGACGCTGTCGTCACCCTTCGCACGGGCACGGCCGGCGACATCACGGCAGTGCTCGCTCTGTGGGCCGCAGCGGGCGCCCATCGGACCACGACCGATGACGCGCCGTCGGTCGCCGCCCTGATAGGACGCGACGGCGACGCCCTTCTCATCGCCGAGATCGACGGTCAGATGGTGGGAACGCTGATCGCCGCCTTCGACGGATGGCGGGGGAACATGTACCGGCTGGCCGTGCTCGGCCATGTCCGCCGGCGCGGCATCGCCACCGCCCTCGTCGCCGAGGGGGAACGGCGGATGCGGGCCCGCGGGTGCCGACGGGTCACGGCCCTCGTGGTCGACGGCGACGAGCACGCCGCCGACTTCTGGACCGGGGTGCGCTACGTGCCCTATGCGATGGAGCGCTATGTCCACACACTCGAGCCCGCTTCTCGATCTCCGCAGGACGGCTGATGGTGTCATGGGGCGGGTTCGAGACCGACGCCGGTCCCCTGGCGGCGCTGGCCCGGGGCCGCTTCGAAGATGCCGGCCTCGTCCTCCTGGGCACCCTGCGACGCGACGGCGGGCCCCGGATCAGTCCGGTCGAGCCGCTCATCTCCGAGGGACAGCTCTATCTCGGGATGATGTGGCGTTCGATGAAGGCCCTCGACCTCCGACGCCATCCTCGCTGCGTCGTGCACAGCGTGGTGACGAGCTCCGAAGGTACCGAGGGCGACATCAAGGTCTACGGGCGCGGCATCGAGATCTCCGATCCCGACGAACGCGACCGCTACGGCACCGCCTTGTCGGCCAAGATCGGCTGGCGACCGACCGGGGACTTCCATCTCTTCGCCGTCGACATCGAAGAGGTCGGCTACTTCCGGGTCGAGGGGAGCGTCCACCGCGTCTGGCACTGGCGTCCCGGCGAGGAGCTCGGCGAGCTCGAGACCCGACCCGGCATCTCCTGACCCCGGCAGCCGGAGCTCGAGCGCGTGTCGTCCAACGCGGGCACCGCGCTATCGTCGCGGCCGATCGGCGAGGGGAGGGCGTTGGTGGATGCCGAGCTCACATGGCTGCTCGACCGGACCCGGATCCTCGAGCTCACGGCCCGTTACAACCGCTGCTTCGACGACGGCGATCCTGACGGATTCGCCGCCTCCTTCACCGAGGACGGGGTGATGGAGGTCGAAGGGACCTTCAGGGTGCAGGGTCGAGAAGCGCTGGCCGAGATGGTCCGGCACACCCCTCACGGCGTGGTCCATGTCACCGTGGACGCCACCGTCGAGGTCGACGGCGACACCGCCGTCCAGGACGTGAAACTGCTCGTGCTCAGCCGGCCCGCCTCCGATGCGGCGCCGGGCTCCAAGTCGAAGCTGACCAACACCGGCCGCTATCACGACAAGCTCGTCCGCACGCCTGACGGCTGGCGTTTCGCCCACCGCACGGCCGTTCTCGACGGCGGCTTCGGCGGGTGACCCTCACACTGCTCACCGATCATCTGCGGGCCATGGCCGGCGCCTTTCCCGACGAGGTCGGCTACCGGGTGGTCGACGTGGGCGAGATGACCTTCGGCCAATGGGAGGCCGAGTCGAACCGCCTGGCCCGGGGCCTGGTCGACCGGGGCGTGGCCAAGGGCGACCGGGTGGCGCTGTACCTGAGGGCCGAGGAGGCCCTGCGCTTCATGGTGGCCTACGCCGCCGTCCACAAGGCCGGGGCCGTGGCCGTTCCCACCAACATCCGTCTCACCGACTCCGAGCTCGGCCATCTCCTCGGTCACGCCGAGGTGAAGGTGATGCTCACCGACACCGAGCTCTGGCCCGCCGCCGACCGCGTGGCCACCGGACTCCCCACCGTCTCCCACATCCTCACGGCGCCGCCGTCGATGAGCGGAGCACCGGCAGACACGGGGTCACCGGCGGACACGGGGTCACCGGCGGACACGGCACCGTGGTCATGGGGCGGGGCCGGCACCGACGACGGCAGTGAGTTCCAGGTGCCGGTGGACGCAGACGACCTGGCCGACATCCTCTACACGTCGGGGACGACGGGCCTCCCGAAGGGGGTGGCTATCCGCCACCGCAATGTCGCCCTGATACCCGGCGCGCCGAACCCGATCTACTCGGGCCACAGCTGGCTGCACGCGAGCCCGCTCTTCACCTTCGCCGGCATCGGGTTCATCTACAACCCGATGCAGCTCGGGCTCTTCGGCGTCTTCCAGCCCCGGTTCGACGCCGGCCGCTGGATCGAGATCGTGGCAGAGCTGAAGCCGCAGTTCGTCTTCCTGGTTCCGGCCATGGCCCAGCTCATCGTGACCCACGAGGCCTTCGGGTCGGCCGAGCTCGACTCTATCCAGATCTGCGCCGTCGGAAGCTCACCGCTGGCCCCCTCCACCTTGCGGGCCCTGCAGGAGCGGATGCCCGAGGCGTCGGTGTCCAACTCCTACGGGATGACCGAGGCCGGTCCCGCCTACTGCTCGATGCCCAAGGGGGAGGCCTTGAAGCGAATCGGCTCGGTGGGCCTGCCCATGGCACCGCTCGAGGTGAAGATCCTGGGCGACGACGGCCGGGAGCTCGCCACCGGCGAGATCGGCGAGGCCGTGCTGCGGATGGAGGGTCGCCAGCGCGAGTACTACCGCAACCCCGAGGCCACCGCCGGTACCTGGAAGGACGGCTGGCTCTACTCCGGCGACCTGGCCCGGCTCGACGACGACGGTTACCTCTACATCGTCGGCCGCAAGAAGGACGTCATCATCCGCGGCGGCAACAACATCCACGCCGTCGACATCGAGGCCGTCCTGCTCGACCACGCCGATGTGATCGAAGCCGGCGTCGTCGGGATCCCCCACCAGGTCCTGGGCGAGGATGTGGCCGCCGTCGTGGTCCTGGCCGCCAGGTCCACCGTCACCGCCGACGACCTCCGGGCCCACTGTGCCGAGAAGCTGGCCGACTACAAGGTGCCCCGCCGCATCGAGTTCTCCGACGAGCTGCCCCGCAACGCCACCGGGAAGATCCTGAAGGAGAAGCTCAGGCAGTCACTCGCCTAAATCTTCGTCACCTTCAGCCGGCCGATGACCACACCGATGACTCCGACGGTGACCCCACCGGTCCGAGGATCAGATCGGCCAGGCGCCCCCGCTGGTAACCCTGGGCCCCGAAGAGCAGGTCGTCCTGCTTGGCCCGGCGGTAGAGAAGGTGGGCGTCGACGTCCCAGGTGAAGCCGATGCCGCCGTGGACCTGGATGCACTCGGCCGTCACGAAGTCGGCCGCCTCGGCGACGAAGCCCTTGCACATGGCCGCCGCCTTCTCCCGTTCGGGGTCGTCGACGTCCGCCGTCCACGCCGCGTAATGGGTGCCCACCCGGGCCAGCTCCAGGCGGTGGAGCATGTCGGCCGCCTTGTGCTTGATGACCTGGAAGGTGGCGATGGGCCGGTCGAACTGGACCCGGACCTTGGCGTAGTCGACGGCCAGGAGGAGCGCCTTCTCGGCCGTCCCCACCAGCTCGGCGCAGACCGCAATCGAGAGGTCGTCGAGTATCCGGGCCCACACCGCCGTCTGGTCCCCGGCCGGGCCGACCCGCCGGGCGCTCCGCCCGTCGAGCGAGAGGCGGGCCACCTTGCGGGTGACGTCGAGAGCGGGGACAGTCTCACAACCGGACCCCCCGGCGGGGGCCTCGAGGAGGAAAGTGCCGAGCCCCGTGTCGTCCCGGGCCACCACCAGTGCCCAGTCGGCCGAGGCCCCGTCGAGGACCAGGGGCTTGGTCCCTTGGAGGACGTACTCCCCGGCACCGGCACCGGCCGCGTCGGAGACGGCGGCCCGGGCCGAGATGGTGGCCAGCGGGGCGCCGTGGCCCGGCTCTTCGACGGCCACCGTGCCCCGCCGGGAGCCCGAGGCCAGGTCGGCGAGGAGATCGTCGGCTCCGAGACGGACGGCGGCCAGGGTGGCGAGGACGGCCGAGGACAGGAAGGGTCCCGGGAAGGGCAGGGCACCGAGCTCCTCCTGGAGGACGACGAGGTCGACCAGACCGAGCCCGAGTCCGCCGGCCGACTCGGGGACGAGGACACCGAGCCAGCCGAGGCCCGCCATCGTCTCCCACAGTGCCGGGGTCACCCCCACCGGGTCCTCGATCATGGCCCGGACATAAGGCCCCGGCGCCTCGGCCCCCAGGGTGGTCCGGACGGCCTGGCGGAAGTCGTCCTGTTCGGCCGAGAAGGCGAAGTCCATGGCGGTGCTGTCCTTCTGCGACCGGGGCCCGGACTAGCCGAGCCGCTCGATGACGGTGGCGTTGGCCTGGCCGCCACCCTCGCACATGGTCTGGAAGCCGTAGCGGCCGCCGGTGGCCTGCAACTGGTTGAGCAGTGTCGTCATGATCCGGACCCCCGAGGCCCCGAGGGGGTGGCCGATGGCGATGGCCCCGCCCCGGGGGTTGTACAGATCGGGATCGGGCGAGAAGGCCCGGGCCCACATGAGGGCGATGGCGGCGAAGGCCTCGTTGCACTCGATGGCGTCAAAGTCCTCGACGATCATGCCTGTGCGGTCGAGCAGCTTGCGGGTGACCGGGACCGGGGCCGACAACACGATGGCGGCATCCTCGGCGGCCACGGCGAAGGCGTGGAAACGGGCCCGGACGGGCAGCCCCAGCTTCTCGGCCACCGAGCGCTCGGCGATGAGCATGGCGGCGGCCCCGTCGGTCATCTGCGAGGAGTTCCCGGCCGTGATGTCGGGGGCCGTCTCCGGTTCGAAGGACTGGGCCGGGGGCAGAGCGGCCAACGCTTCGAGGGTGGTGGTCCTGCGGATGCCCTCGTCCTCGGTCAGGAACTCGCCCGTGAGGTTGCCCGCCTCGTCACGGATGGGAACCGGGATCGCCTCCCGGGCGAAGTGACCCGAGTCCGTCGCCTCGGCCGCCCGCCGGTGGCTCTCTAAGGCGTAGGCGTCCATGTCCTCGCGGGTGATCTTGAATTCGTCGGCCAGCACCTGGGCCACCCGGAACTGCATCCAGAGACGGCCATGGACCTGTTCGAGGAACGACGGCGGGAACGGACCGGTCCCGCCCCGGGCGTTCGAGGCCAAGGGCACCCGCGACATCGATTCGGTCCCACAGGCGATGGCCATGTCGTAATGCCCGGCCACCACCCCGGCGGCGGCGAAATGCACGGCCTGCTGGGACGACCCGCACTGCCGGTCGACCGTGGTGGCCGGCACCGACTGGGGCAGGCCGGCCGCCACCCAGGCGTTGCGGGTCACGTTGGTCGACTGCTCCCCCACCTGGGAGACGCAGCCGCCGATGACATCGTCGATGCGCTCGGGATCGACCTTGGCCCGGGTCACCAGGTGGTTCAAGGTGAAAGCGAGAAGGTCGACAGGATGCCAGTTGGCCAGCGCCCCTCCGCGCTTGCCGAAGAAAGTGCGGGCCGTGTCGACGATGACCGCTTCGCGCGGGGCGGCCACCGCTAGCCCCGGTCCCGGCGCAGCGCTCCGGGCTCGTCGAGCCAACGGTTGAGCGCCACCGTGCGCTGGTTGCGGACCGAGAAGGTGTGTTGGATGGACCGGCGGATGCGGCGCTGCTGGTCGGCCGACACCGCCACCTTCCGCAGCAGGTAATCGGCCTGCTCGCCGTGATCCTCCTCGGCGTAGGCGTGGACGCGGAAGTTCTCCACCTCGATGCCGTAGTGCTCGCGCATGCCCTCGTACATCTTCTTGGCGTAGCCCGTCGAGGCGGCGAAGCGCTCGCCGGCCCAGCCGAAGGCGGCCAGGCCTTCTTCGTAGGAGCGCCTCATGTAATACAGCGTGGTGAAGACCGTTCCGATCGTCTCGGGCATGGCCACGTAGTTGACGAGCTCCTCGTCGGTGACCCCGAGTTGGTGGGCCCACTCGATCTTCATGTCGACGTGGTTGGAATCGCCGGTGTAGCCGGTCTCGTCGGCCAGGTTCTGCAGCCAGTGGTTGAAGTGCTCGCTGGTGGCCATAGACAGGGCGTCGGCGTCGGGCGCGTTGGAGACGATCGATCCGAATTCGGTCGTGTAGTAGCGGCCCAGGAAGTAGTACTCCTTGGCCAGCCGCTTCAGGTACTCCTCCGACAGGCTGCCGTCGGCCACCGCCTCCCAGACCATGTTCTTGGCCGTGGCGATCTCGGTCTGCAGGGTCTCGAGCTCGTTCATGAACTCGTCCACCGGCTTGGCCACGGCGGCACCGCCCTGATGGCGGATGTCCTTGAACTCCCGGGTGCTGGTCATGGTGGCTACCTCTGGTTGATGCAGCTTTGGTTTGATTCAGCTGGAGATCGAACGGTGAAGCCCGGCGGTCCCGGAGGAGCCGGCGTCACAGTGTAGTAACTTCGCTGACGATGGTGTCAGGTCCGGCGACCGCCCGCCACAGCCGCGTGCAGCCCCCTTCGTGAGCCCATTGATGAACGCAGGGGTGGGCGCCAACGAGCTGGCCGAGAACGAGGACCGGGCCGCACTGCGCAAGTTGGCGCGCGACGTGGCCGAGCGCGACATCGCCCCCCACGCGGCGGGCTGGGACGAGACCGAGGAGTTCGCCGAGGCCTCCCTCGAGGCCCTCAGAAGGGCCGATCTGTTCACCGTGACCGTGGCCGAGGAGTTCGGCGGCATGGGTATGGGCGACATCGAAGCCGCCATCGTCCTCGAGGAGATCGCCCGGGCCGACGTGTCGAGCGCCATCTAGTGCCAGCTCGTCTTCAACGGCCCGCCCCGGGCCATCGAGCACCTGGGCAACGACGCCATGCGCCGGGCCTGGCTGCCGCAGGCGGCCGCCGGTGAGCTCTTCTGCATCGGCATCACCGAGCCCGACGCCGGATCGGCGGCCACCAGCATGCGGGCCCACCTCGTCCCCGACGGCGACGGCTGGCGGCTCGAGGCCTACAAGAACTACGTCACCGGCGGCCACCGGGCCGTGGCCTGCCTGGTCTGGTGCCGCTTCCCCGGGAGCGAGGCGGGAACGGGCAAGGGCATCGGGGCCGTCCTCGTCGACCTGGCCGCCGACGGGGTGAGCGTGGCCGGGACCCACCGCAAGATGGGCCTGCGGGGCTGCACCGAGGCCGAGCTCGCCTTCGACGGTGTGCGCGTGCAACCGGATGACGTCCTCGTCCTCGGCGACCCCGCCGACAACCGGGGCCTCAAGACCCTCCTGGCCCACATCAACCACGAACGGTGCGGGAACGCGGCCATGTGTCTGGGCGCGGCCCAGGGCGCCCTCGAGTACGCCATCGGCTACATGAACGACCGGGCCGTGGGGACGAAGAAGCTGTCCGCCCTCCAGGGCCTGCAGTGGAAGATCGCCGACATGGCCGTCGAGCTCGAGGGGGCCCGTTTGCTGCTCGACCGGGCCCTGGCCCTGGCCGGTCCCGGCGGCACCCCGCCGCCGCTCGAGTCGGCCATGGCCAAGATCGCCTGCAACCTGGCGGCCAAGAAGGTGTGCGACGAGGCCATCCAGCTGCTCGGCGGCTACGGCTACAGCCGGGAGTACCCCGTCGAGCGCGCCTACCGCGACATCCGGGGCCTCTGCATCGGGGCCGGGACGGTCGAGATCCAGCGCAACTTCGTGGGCACCTCGCTGCTGGCCGGCCGCGTGCCCGGAGGCCCGTGGTGGAAGACGCCGCGCCGATGACGGGGCCGATGACGGGGCCGGTGACCCGCCCGTGACCGCCCCGACGATCACCACGCCCGTGGCCCTGCTCGGGGTGGGAGCGGCGGCGCCCTCGTTGCGGTTGGCGGCCAAGGACGTGGCCGGGGCCTGGGGCAGCGGCGGGGGACGGGGCACGGTGGCCCTTTGCGACGCTGACGAGGACACCCTCACCCTGGCCTGGCAGGCCGCCGTCCGGGCCCTGGCGGCGGCCGGGGTGGACGTCGGCGATCTGTCGGGGCTGTGGTGGGGGACCACCCGGCCGCCGTTCGCCGAAGGACCGAGCCACGCCTTTCTGGCCACCGCTCTGGGCCTGGGGCCGGGCGCCACCGGACTCCTGTGCGCCGGATCACCCCACGCCGGCATGGATGCGCTGCTCGCCGCGTGGGACGCCCTGGCCGCCGGCCACGCCCGGATCGCCCTGGTGGTGGCCTCGGACGCGCTGATCCCGGGGGTCGGGACGGCCGGTGAATCGACCACCGGGGCCGGGGCCGCCGCCTATGTCCTCGGGGCTCTCGATCCTGCCGTCTCCGGCGGAAACGGCTCCGGGACACCGGCCCGCCTGGTGGCCCGGGCCACCCGGGTCATGGCCGTGGTCGACCGCTACCGGGGCGACGCCGAGGCGGCCACCGGGGACGTCTATGACGGGCGACTGTTTCGCGAAGAGGTCTTCGTGCCCCTGCTGGCGGCCGTCGGCCGGGCCGCCGGCCCCGGCGAACAGGGTGGGGCGCCGGTCCAATGGGCCATGGCCGATCCCGACGGCAAGCTGGCCCCGGCCGTGGCCAAGCGCCTGGGCGGCACCCTGGTATCGGCTCCGCTCCAGGCGGCCCTGGGCGATACCGGGTCGGCCGCCGCGCTGCTCGGCGCCATCCAGGGCTGTGCCGGTATCGAAACGCCGGGCGTGCTCGGCATGATCGCCTACGGCGGCGGCCGGGCCACGGCCGTGACCCTCGAGGTGGCCCGGCCCGTGCCGGGGACGGCCGAGGCCGTCGCCGCCGTGGGAGGGGGCCGTCCCGTCTCCTATGTCCAGGCCATCCGGGCCCGGGGTCAGCTCGAGCCCATGAGCGATCCCATCCCCATGGGCGTGCCCCCGGCCGGTGCCGCCTTCGTGCGCGGCAACGTCGAGATGCTCGCCTTCGAAGGGGCCAAGTGCCGGATCTGCGGCGTGATCTCCACGCCGCCGTCGATCCATCACCGCTGCACCGGTTGTGGTGGCGGTGACCTCGATGTCGTAGCACTGGCCCGCACCGGCCGCGTGCAGACCTTCGTGGTCAACCAGACCATGCCGCCCCCCTTCCAGGCGCCGTTGCCCATGGTGGTGGTCGACCTCGACGACGGGGCCCGGATAATGGTCCAGGGGTCCCCGGCCGACGCCGACGATCTCGCCATCGACGACATGGTGCAGCTGTCGCTGCGGCTCTACGCCACCGAACGCGGCATCCCCGTCTACGGTTATAAGGCGTTCCGGGTGGCCCCGTCGCCGGGCGGGGCATCGGACGAGGCCCGGGCGTCGAGCGGCGCCCGAGGCGCCACCGACCAAGGTCGAAACGGTGCGGGGAGAAGTGGACGATGAGTTGGAACAAGGTGGCCGTCGTCGGTGCCGGGCTCATCAAGTTCGGCGAGCTTTTCGAGCAGAGCTACGAGCAGATGGCGGCCGGGGCTTTCGACGCCGCACTGGCCAATGTGGACAAGGGTCTCGACCGGCGCTCCATCGACGCCGCCATCGTGGCCACCCAGCGGGGCACCCTGTGGGGCCAGGAGGGTATCGGTGGCAACACCGTGCCGAGCGCCCTCGGTCTGTCCGGCATCCCCTGCACGCGCGTGGAGAACGCCTGTCCCACCGGTTCCGACGCCTTCCGGATCGGGGCCATGGTGGTGGCCAGCGGCGTGCACGATGTCGTGCTCGTCATTGGGGTGGAGAAGATGCGCGACAAGTCGGCCCAGGAGGGCTTGCTGGCCCGGGCCGCCTCCGGTCACCCGCTCTACAACCGGGGCGAGACCGCTCCCGTGCTGTTCGCCCCCTTTGCCACCCGTCACATGCACGAGTTCGGGACCACCCCCGAGATGCTCGCCTCGGTGGCGGTGAAGAACCACCACAACGGCTGCCTCGATCCCTACGCCCACTTCCAGAACGAGATCACCGTCGACCAGGTTCTGGCCTCGGTACCGGTGTGCAGCCCGCTCCGCCTGCTCGACTGCTGCCCGCAGACCGACGGGGCCGCCGCCATCATCTTGACCACGGCCGAACGGGCCCATGAGTTCACCGACCAGCCGATCTTCGTGGCCGGGTTCGGTGTGGCCACCGATCACCCGTACCTGCACGAGAAGTCCACGTTCGTCGGCCTACCGGCCACCACGGCGGCGGCCGAGCGCGCCTACGCAATGGCCGGCGTCGGCCCCGCCGACATCGACATGGCCGAGGTCCACGACTGCTTCACCATCACCGAGATCCTCGACATCGAAGATCTCGGCTTCGTCGAGAAGGGCAAGGGCGGGCCCGCCTCCCTGGCCGGCGAGACCGCCCTCGACGGCCGGATCCCCATCAACCCCTCGGGCGGTCTGCTGGCCAAGGGCCACCCCATCGGCGCCACCGGCGTAGCCCAGTTGACCGAATGCTGGTGGCAGTTGCGCGAGGAGGCCGGTGAGCGTCAGGTGGCCATCCGATCGGGATACGCGCTGCAGCACAACGTGGGAGGACGGGGGTCGGGCGTCGCCGTCGTGAACATCCTGACGCGCCACCGCACCTGACCGAATACGGCCCGCAAGCCCACGACTTCACTCGTGAGTCAAGGGCCGTCTGGGCCGGAACCCCGATGTGGCCCAGTCATACACCCGCCTGAAAGGCTCCTGCTGTGGCTTATCGGTCGT
>Ga0182024_10000612_pt1 | contig 93032 bp, 74 predicted proteins | sample P32metaG_FD_120480 | JGI IMG/M metagenome (GOLD analysis project Ga0182024, IMG submission 120480) | Permafrost microbial communities from Stordalen Mire, Sweden - P3-2 metaG (Illumina Assembly) | ecosystem: Environmental > Terrestrial > Soil > Wetlands > Permafrost | place: Sweden: Stordalen... | reverse complement strand
GACGCACTTCTGGTGTGGCAGTTGTTCCGTCAGGGGCATCGCTGCGTAGCCATGTGCGGAAGAGATAAGCGCTGAAAGCATCTAAGTGCCAAGCTCATCCCAAGATAATGTTTCCCGGACGCAAGTCCCTAAAGACCACGGGCAGACCACCCGTTTGATAGGCTGGGAGTGTAAGCGCCGCGAGGCGTTCAGCTGACCAGCACTAATCGGTCGTGCGGCTTGATTGCTTTTTCCATTTATTTGGGAAGACAATTTCGACTCGCGAGTTGTAGAGCCAATAGACTCCTGTGTGTAGTTTTCAGAGAATCGCCGAATCACTTCGGGCCGATCTTTATAAAATAAAATTTTGCACGTCAAAAAGCGTGCGCAATAATTTGGTGGCATTACCGCAGTGGTCCGACCCGTTCCCATTCCGAACACGGCCGTCAAACGCTGCATGGCCGATGGTAGTGGTTGTATAGCTTCCGCGAGAGTAGGTAGCCGCCAGTCTTTCAATAAAACCCCGGAGATTTTCTCCGGGTTTTTTATTGCCTGAACTAGGAGACCGTTGCGGATGAAGCCTGGTTTGGATTGAGGGTTTATTTATCGTGCAAAAATCTGCCGGATGACGTCCTCGATGGGCACTTCTTGGATGTCAATGTCAGTGACAGGAAGTCCATCCAGCAACGCCTTGCAGACTGGGATGACACGGTCGCGCTTCACCTTCAGCTTGATCGAGGTGGGATTCTTATCAACCACCTCGCCGTAGTTGGACAATTGTTTCGCCGACTGCTTGTCTGCGCTATCGCACTGAATCGTGATCAGCTTGAAGTCGGCAAACCGGTCCACGATTTCGCTCAACTTGCCGTCGAAGAAAATTTTGCCGTGGTCAATGATGATGACCCGCTCGCACAGTTCCTGAATGTCGGCCATGTAGTGGCTGGTTAGAATGATGGTCGTCTTTTGGCTCGCGTTGTGCCGGCGGATGAAGTCACGGACCGTTTTTTGCGAGGTGACATCGAGGCCGATGGTTGGTTCGTCGAGAAATAAAACCTTCGGCTGATGCAACAAGGATGCGATCAACTCCATTTTCATCCGCTCGCCAAGAGAAAGTTCGCGGACGTTGACATTCAATTTATCTTTCACGTCGAGCAATTCTGTCAGTTCGCCGACGGTTTTTTTGAAACGGTCGGCGGGAATGCCGTAAATCTTTGCATTCAGCTCCAGCGATTCGCGCGCTGGCAAATCCCACCAGAGCTGATTTTTCTGGCCGAGCACCAGCGCGAACTGGCGGCGATAATCATCCTGGCGCTTCCACGGAGTGTGGCCGAGGACTTTTGCGGCTCCGCCCGTAGGATAAAGCAGTCCGGCCAGCATTTTGAGCGTGGTGGTTTTACCCGCGCCGTTCGGGCCGAGAAACCCGACGAGCTCGCCAGGCTCAATTTTGAAGCTGACATCGTTGACGGCGAGCGTCTGCTCGTATTGGCGATGAAAAAGCCCCTTCACCGCGCCCGAGAATCCGGACTGTTTTTTGTAGGTTTTAAAAGCCTTGGTCAGGCCGCTGACTTCAATGGCGGGCATTGGAATAGTTTTGAATTCTTAATTTTGAATTTTTAGTTTCGCCCAGATTAAAACTAAAAATCCAAAACTCAAAACTGATTTCACCGCATCAGCTGCTTTTCAAGATAACTAACAATTTGGCGGATGTTGGCGTCCACTTCCATCCGGTCTTTGACGAGGCGGCAGGCATGCAGCACCGTCCCATGATCGCGACCGCCGAAGGCTTCACCAATGTTGCTCAACGAGCTTTCGGTCATCAGCCGGGAGAGATACATGGCAATCTGCCGTGGAAAGGCGATGTTTTCCGGACGACGCTTGCTGGTCATGTCCGCGAGCCGGATGTCATAATGTTCGGCAACTTTTTTCTGAATGACCTCGATGCTGATGGTCTGCCGGCCTTCCTCATGCAGCATTTCGCGGAGCAAATTCTCCACGACTTCGACCGTCAGCTTTTTGCCCGTCAACGAGGCCAATGCCGAAACGCGGATCAGCGCGCCCTCGAGCCGGCGGATGTTCGTGCGGATGCGCGTGGCGATGAAGTTGATGACTTCCTCCGGCAGCGTCACGTTCATGGCCTGCGCCTTTTTTTGCAGAATCGCGAGCCGGGTTTCAACATCCGGTGCCTGCACGTCGGCGGTCTGGCCCCATTCAAACCGTGAAACCAGGCGCTGTTCCAGCCCTTGAATTTCGCTGGCCGGCCGGTCGCAGGTCAAAACGATCTGCTTGTGCGCCTCATGGAGCGCGTTGAACGTGTGGAAAAATTCCTCCTGGATGCGCTCTTTGCCTGCGAGAAACTGGATGTCGTCAATCAGCAGCACCTCGCTCTGGCGGTATTTTTTGCGGAAGGCCACGAGCTTGTTGTTCTGGATTGCCTCGATATATTCGTTGGTGAACTTTTCCGAGGAAACATAAGCGACGCGTGCGCCTTTTTTATTATCGGCCACATGCTGACCAATGGCTTGCAGCAGGTGGGTCTTGCCCAGTCCAACGCCGCCATGCAGAAACAGTGGATTATAAACTTTGCCGGGCGATTCCGCGACGGCCTTGGCCACGGCATAGGCGAAATTATTATTGCCGCCAACCACGAACGATTCAAAAGTGTTTTTGGGGTTGAAGTGCAGATCCCCATTGGTCGTGACGCGTTCGGTTGCCGCCACAGCCGGCTTTGACTTTGAAGCTGCCGCCGGGCGTGAAGAGGTGATGGCGGTGGCGGAATGCGGAAGCGTGACGGCCTTGAATTTAACCTGCAACTTGCAGCCGGCGGCTGCGGCCACGGCATCCTGCATCAGGCCGAGATAATTATCCTTGAGCCAGACCTCGCAAAATTCATTCGGAGCCTCAATGGTGATGTGGCTGCCGTCCAGCTCGCTCGCCCGCAAAGGCGCGAACCACATGCTAAAGGTGTCCTGACTCAACTTGGCGCGTAAATGTTCCTGCGCCGAGTGCCAAATTTTTTCTGCCGAAATCTGCATGATTTTCCAAAAATACCCAATTTTTACTGGTTTATTCACTCCGCCGACCGGCTTGTATTTTCCACCAAGCTGCACACCAGTCAACCGCGTCGCGAATTGTTATTCAAGCGAAAACATAAAATGTTTGCGCCGGCCAAAGCCATTTCTTTCCAAATCTGATTTGCAAAATGCTTGCTATTAATGCTTTATACAATTAATTGCGGGCTCTTTTCAGATCGTATCGAGCCCGTGCCATCGCTGCTCAATCGGATTTGTAATTGCTGAAAGGTTTTTAAGGGAATTCCGCGAAACATTCGAGGACAACATATTAACTTTTATTCGCAAGTTATTCACAAAGTAAAAAAGTTCAATAAAATCGGCGGTTTTCTCAGCGCCTTCCAGAAATTCATCCGTCAGAGACGAGGCTTCATGGATGTCGAACAGGGTTTTCTATTGGGCGGATTAATTTGCTCGAATCGCCTCTGCCCCGACGGCTTATAGCCTGCCCAGAGTTCAATAGTATTGCTTATACTTTGTTTCTTATGTTGACAGAAATAAGAAGTCATGATTTAATTACTCCAGTTGAAGGCGCATTTCGAAGTCAATGGATAGCCGGAATTGACCGACAACTAACTGATCTTTGAATTTTATAATTTCGGTTCCGGCTTGAGTGCAGCCGGAGCACGAGTTCTCCGTAATCTTACGTTGTGCTCATTCTGAATTCCCCGGACCTTTCGGCCATCCTCTGGCTGACTGGTCCGGTTTTTTCTTTTCCGGACGGTCGCTAAATTCCTTCCGCGTTCGTTGACACTGATTTTTCCCACTGCTACCGTTTCCTTTCGTTTTTGCGATGGAATATAAAGACACATTGAACCTGCCGCGCACGGACTTCGCCATGAAGGCCGACCTCGTCACGCGCGAACCTGAACGCTTGAAAAAGTGGGAAGCCGCCAATCTTTACGCGAAGATTCAGTCCGGCCGCCAGTCCGCCGAAAAATTTGTCCTGCACGACGGCCCTCCGTTCGCCAATGGCGACGTCCACATCGGCACCGCGCTGAACAAGATTCTCAAGGACATCATCATCAAGTATCAGACCCTGCGCGGCAAAAGCGCGCCTTACATTCCCGGCTGGGATTGTCATGGGCTGCCGATTGAATTCAAAGTTTCCCAGGACATGCGCAAGGCCGGTGACACCTCCGCTGACGCCAGCACCATCCGCAAAGCCTGCGAAGTTTATGCCCGCAAATACATTGATATTCAACGCACCCAGTTCAAACGCCTCGGTGTCCTTGGCGATTGGGAAAATCCTTATCTCACGCTGAACAAAGAATACGAGGCCGACGAACTTCGCTTGTTCGCGGACATCGTCGCCAAAGGCTTTGTCTATCGCGGCAAAAAGCCGGTTTACTGGAGCATTCCCTGCCGCACCGCGCTCGCAGAAGCCGAGGTCGAATACCAGGACCACGTCAGCCAGAGCGTTTTTGTGAAATTCCCCGTCGTCGGCCAGCCAAACACATTCATTGTTATTTGGACCACAACGCCGTGGACACTGCCGGCGAACCTCGCCGTGGCTTACAATGAAAAACTTCAATACGTGACTGCGAATGTCGGCGACGAAAAATTTATATTGTTTCGCGGACTTTTGCCTGTAGTAGCTGAAAAATGTGGCTGGACGAACTACACCGAGACGCCGTTCTCCACCGATGATTTATCGAAGCTCAAATACAAGCATCCATTCTGTAATCGCATCAGCAAAGCATACCCTGCTGATTTTGTAACAAGCGATACTGGCACGGGCTTCGTCCACATTGCACCGGGTCACGGTTTGGATGACTACAATTTGGGTCGCGCTCACGGTTTGCCAATTTATTCGCCCGTCAACGACGATGGATGCGTTGCTTATACAAGTGACTTTCCGATTGAGGTGCAGATGCCTGCCGAGATGGTTGGAAAATCAATTTTAGAAAAGCACGGCAAAAGTGATGCGAACGAAGCCGTTTTGCATGAACTTTGTGTCCATCACGCGCTATTGCATCAAGAGAATTACCATCATAGTTATCCGCATTGCTGGCGCAGCAAAACGCCCATCATTTTCCGCGCAATGGATCAGTGGTTTATTAAAATTGATGCGCCCACTATTTTTAGCACTGATCCTTCTCAAGCTAGAACATTTCGACAAGATGCCCTCGCCGAGATTGACCGTGTGAAATGGATCCCCGACTGGGGCGTGAACCGCATCAAAGGCGCGGTGCAATCGCGGCCCGACTGGTGCATCAGCCGCCAGCGCACTTGGGGCGTGCCGATTCCCGCGTTTTACGATGCGCAAGGCGAGCCGATGCTCGACGCGCAAATCGTCCGCAACGCCGCTGACCTCATCGAGAAACACGGCTCAAACGTGTGGTTCGAGAAATCCGCCAGCGAACTTTGGTTGCTCGTGAAGCCCGCGAATTGGACCGGTGCCGAAGCCGTCGCCAAATCCAACGACACGCTTGATGTGTGGATTGATTCCGGCAGTTCTTCCCGCGCCGTGCTGATGCGCCGCCCAGAACTTTCCCATTCCGCACTCCGCACTCCGCACTCCGCACTGGACTGGCAGGCCGATGTTTATCTCGAAGGCTCCGACCAGCATCGCGGCTGGTTTCAATCCTCGCTGCTGCTCTCGCTCGCGGGCAATGGCGCGGCTCCGTTCAAGACCGTCCTCACGCACGGCTTCATGGTAGACGCCGACCGCGAAAAAATTTCCAAGAGCAAGCAGGGCGGTTACGAGAAGCCGCAGACCGCCGAGGCCTACGTCAAAAAATACGGCGCAGACGTCGTGCGGCTGTGGGTCGCGTCGCAGGATTATCGCAGCGACATCGTCGTGAGCGAGGAACGCATCAACAAAGTCGGCGAGACCTATCGCGGCATCCGCAACGCGCTGCGCTACCAGCTCTCGAACCTCTACGATTTTGATCCGGCGAGCCACAGCGTGGCGGACCAAGACCTGACCGGCCTCGACCGCTGGATTCTTGGCGAATTCGCGAAGCTCGAAGCCGAAGTCCTCGCCGCCTACGACCAATACGAATTCCACGTCGTCTATCAAAAGCTCAGCCAGTTCATCGCCGTGGAACTCTCGTCGGTCTATCACGACGTCATCAAAGACCGGCTCTACACCGACGCCGCGAATTCGCCGCGCCGCCGCTCCACGCAGACCGCGCTGCACCGGCTGGTGACGGGCCTGTGCCAGATGCTCGCGCCGATCCTGGCGTTTACGGCCGATGAAGCGTGGGAATTCATCCCCGGCAAACCGACCGGCTCGGTGCATGAAGCGAACTGGAAACAAAGTAATTATCCATTGTCTGACGCAGACCAAATTACTTGGAGTTCTTTGTTGAGTTTGCGGCAAGTGGCGCTGGCCGAATTGGAAAAAGCGAGACAAACGAAAGCCATTGGAAAAGCACTTGATGCAAAAGTCACTTTGTCTGGTAACAGCTTGGCTTTGATCGGTTCAAATATTGATTTCAACTTGCTTGCCGAAGCTTTGCGCGAGCTAATAAACGTGTCCCAGTTGGAAATTAAACCGGACATCCATTTAACCGACCAAGCAGTCGTCACGAAAGCCGACGGCCAGAAATGCGAGCGCTGTTGGCATTGGGAAACGGACATCGGCCAGAACGCCGAACACCCGACCATCTGTAGTCGTTGCGTTGAAGCGGTGTCGAGATCCTAAAGATCTATTCTGTCTCTGCGCATTGCACTCGTGTAGCTCGGCACGTAAACCGACCCATAGAAATTGAGTATATCGTTTACACCTCTTTTTACATCGGCGATAAAAATCGTTGAGAGGTCTTGAGATGCCTCAAGGCATTCGTTAAGCGAGGCTCCAGCCACAGGGTTGGAATGGCCAGCCGTAGGGTTGGAGTCCTCAGCCATGCGGTTAAATGGTCCAGCCGCGGGGTTGATGGGGGTGGTCATGCGGTTGGTGGCCTTGACCGGACGGCAAAAGCGCTTCACCTCACCAGATCGGATACCGACCGGGGCCGCCTTTAGCTTCGGCTTAGCTCTGGCGAACCGCCGCGCTCCATTGTCCGCCGTTAGTGCATGATTTTAACCTGATGGCGATAGGGTCAAAGTTGTGCTGGAATTCCTGTTGCGCTCCCGCAAACTCGCGGCATGAAATCGCCCGATTTTCGTTCGGCCATCATTGCTTACATCCGTGAGCAGGCCCGGCCGGTGGACAAGTTCATCCACCATCTGCGGCCGCTGCGTCGAGGCGGTGTTGCAATTCAAAGCCTAGCCCAGGCCGAGCAGCAGTTGCGTTCGGCCAACGCGCAAGTCGGGGTGGCGAAAGCAGATTTTTTCCCGCAACTGAGTCGTTCCTAATAATAGCGCAACCTCCGTGTTAATTCTGAAAGAATCAACCTTAACCGATAAACTTGTAACTAGGCAAAAAAACAATTATTTTGCCGTAATCGGTGCGCTCCCATAGCTCAAATGGATAGAGCAGCGGATTTCTAATCCGCGTATCCCGGTTCGATTCCGGGTGGGAGCACCATTCAGTTTTCAACGTAAATTTCCCCTAACGGCATGAAAATGTGATTGGCGGTGGCCTCATTTTGGTTATTGTTGGCAAACAGAATCTGGCCGCATTCGCGCGACTCATTGATTTTTGCGAAAAGAAACGACAAGCCATGAACGACTCGACTGACAAAAAAACAGATGGTCTTGGCGAAAGCCCGTGTGGCGGCAACTGCGACCACACGCTGGCCTTTCTGGTGCTGCGCCTGTGGCTGGCGGTTCGCGCCATTCTCACTGGCATCGAAAAGTTTGGCGCCATCGCGACCGTGCAACGGCCGGTGGTGGATCCGGTGACCGGCGTGGAAGATTCGAGCGGCGCGGTGATTGACATGAAGGTGAAATTTTATTCTCTCACGAACTACTCCGGCATTCCCGCGCCGTTGAAGGACAAGTTCGCCGGCGAACCGCTGCTGCCGCATTTCGCCACGGCAATGTTCAACAATCTGCTTGGCCCGGCGCTCATCGCCACCGGCGTGATGCTGCTGCTCGGCCTCGGCACGCGCGTTTCGCTGTTCCTGCAAGGGCTGATTTACACGGCGTTGACGGCGGGACTGATTTTGATCAAGCAGGACGACGGCGTCGCCTGGCTGGGCATCCACGTCGCGCTGGTCGCGTTTGCACTGATCCTCGCCCGGCACAACAAATTTGCGCTGCTCAAAAAATGGTAAAGCAATCCATTACCCGCCGCGAATTCATCGGCGCTTCGGCGGTGGCCAGCGCCGGCTTGCTGCTGACCTCGTGCAACCCGGATTCCGGCCAGAATGCGCCGGTCAAAAAAACTTCGGCGCTCAGCAAGATCAACATCGCGCTCATCGGGTTCGGCGAGGAAGGCAAAGTGCTGCTGGAATCGCTGCTGAAGATTGACGGTGTCCAGATGGTCGCGCTGTGCGACATCTGGGATTACCATCGCAACGAAGGCCAGCGTTACCTGAAAAAAATGGGCATCGTCGTCAACGCCTACGAGAATTACGAGGATCTGCTCGCGGCGGAAAAGGATTTGCAGGCGGTCGTCGTGGCCACGCCGGATTTCTGGCACGCACCCATCACCAACGCCTGTCTTAAGGCGGGCAAGGATGTCTATTGCGAAAAGATGATGAGCAACACCATCGAAGGCGCGCTCTCGATGGTCCAGACGATGCGGGAGACAGGCAGGCTGCTGCAGATCGGCCATCAGCGCCGCAGCAATCCGCGCTATATTTTTGCGCTCAACCGCCTCATCCGTGATGCGAAGATTTGCGGCCGGCTCACCGCCGCGCAGGCGCAATGGAACCGCGCGGTGAAGGATGATTTCGGCTGGCCGAGGAAGGCGGCGATGTCGCCGGAGATGCTGGCCAAATACGGCTACACAGACATGCACCAATTCCGCAACTGGCGCTGGTTCAAAAATCTCGGCGGCGGCCCGCTCTCGGATTTGGGTGCTCACCAGATTGACATTTTCAACTGGTGGTTCGGCGTCAAGCCGCGCGCCGTGCTGGCCAGCGGCGGCATTGATTACTACAAAAACCACGAGTGGTATGACAACGCGATGGTGATCTATGAATACCCGCTGCCGGACGGCGTGGCGCGCGCGTTTTACCAGGTGCAGACGACGACGAGCGCGGGCGGCGGCTATTTCGAGATGTTCATGGGCGACGAAGGTTCGCTGAAAATTTCGGAAGACCCGGCCTTGACCGCCATTTATCGTGAAGACCGCGCGCCATCATGGGATGAGCTGGTCCAGAAAAATTATATCCGCGTTAAAACCGGTGCCGCCGCCGCTCCTACCGACGCCGCTAAGGTGGACGTGCGTGAAACGGCGGCGCTCGCGGAATATGAAATCCCTGTTTCGTTCAGCAAGGCGATTCACCAGGTGCATCTGGAAAACTTTTTCAGCGCCATGCGCGGCACGGCCAAGCTGAACTGCCCGGCGGACGAGGCCTTCGGCAGCGAATACGTCATCCACAAGGCGAACGAAGCCATCGTCGCGCAAAAAACGATTGCCATCACGCCCGGAGAAACCGAAGCTTGAAACACCAGTTAGTTTTATGAAAAAAATATTTCTCCAATGCGCCAGTCTAGTTTTTCTGTCCGTCAGCGTTGCCTTCGCGGATAATCTGGTGCCGCTGCAAACCGACCTGCCCAAGCCGCTGTTCGTCGGCACGCCGGTTCCCATTGATGTGCCGAATCTGGAACCGGCGCGCGCCGGCAAGCGCCCGGATTTTCTCGTGCCCGCCGGCACGGTGAATCTTGCGAAGGGCAAGACGGTCACGGCCAGCGACCCGGATCCGGTGGTCGGCACGCTCGACCTGGTCACCGACGGCGACAAGGAAGGCGACGAAGGCTCGTGGGTCGAGCTTGGACCGGGCAAACAATGGGTGCAGATTGACCTCGAAAAAGATGCGAACATCTACGCCATCATTGTCTGGCATTTTCATTCGCAGGCCCGCGTATATCGCGACGTGGTGGTGCAGGTTTCTGACGACCCAACGTTCAGCGAGGACGTGACGACGGTTTTTGACAACACAACCGGCACCGGTAAAGACCGTCCTTACATCGAAACCTACGAAGGCAAGCTGATTGACGCCAAGGGCGTGAAAGGCCGATACGTCCGCCTTTACAGCAACGGCAACACCACCGACAAAATGAACCATTACATTGAGGTCGAGGTGTTCGGCAAACCCGCCGCGTAAGAAAATGAAGAAGGCAGAATGCAGAATGCAGAAACAAAAACGAAGCGCTTAAACGCTGAAGCCGGTTCTGTTTCTTCATTCTTCCTTCAGCATTCTGCCTTCGTATTAATTGCCCTGCTCGCGCTTGCCGTCCGTCTGCCGCAGCTCGGTGTCCGGCCGATGCACACGGACGAAGCCATCAACGCCTACCTCACCGGCCAGTCGCTCGCCGGTGAAAGCTACCACTACGACCCGCAGGATCGCCACGGCCCCGCGCTCGTGGAATTCACCCTGCCGCTCGTCCGGCTGGCGGGCGCAAACAGCTTTTCCGACCTCACCGAAACCCGGCTCCGGCTGGTTCCCGTTATCGCCGGCAGCGTCACCGTGCTGCTGTTCGGCGCGGCGGTGGAGCTGTTCGGTTTCATTCCCTGTCTCGTCGCGGCGCTGCTGTTCGCCATCGGTCCCCTGCCGGTTTATTACAGCCGCTATTTCATCCATGAAACCATGTTCGTCGCCGCCACCTTCGGCCTGATGGTATCCGGCTGGCGCGCATGGCGGGAAAGCTCCCTGCTGTTTGCCGGGCTGGCCGGCGGTTGTGCCGGACTGATGCTCGCGTGCAAGGAAACGGCGGTCATCCATTTTTTTGCGCTCGGATTGGCCGTTGCCGTCGGCCGGCGTTTTCAAATGGCGAAAAAAATTCCGCCAGTCCAAATCTGTCTGGCCGTTGCGACTGCTTTTATTTTCACGGCCATCCTGCTGTTCACCTGGGGCGGACAAAACTGGTCGGCGCTGGCTGACTTGGTCCGCGCCATCCCGAATTTTGCCGCGCGCGCCGGCGGTCAGGGGCACGAAAAATCGTTCGGCTATTACTTTGTCATTTTGGATCCGCTCTTTGTGTTCTTCGTGGCGGCCGCCGCAGGAATTTATGCCGTGATTTGCGACGCCTTTGCCGGCCGGCGCACCGACGGACTGGTGCTGGCGATTTACGCGCTGCTCATTTTTTTGATTTACTCGGCCATTCCCTACAAAACCCCGTGGCTGGCGCTGAATCTCTGGCTGCCGCTGGCGCTGCTGTGCGGCCTCGGCGTGGAAGGCGTCTGGCAGCAATTTCCCAACGCCAACGGCCGGTGGGTGATTGCCATTGTCACCGGCGCGCTCCTGCTGGTGGCTGGCGAGCAAACCAAGACGCTGGCGTTCGATCATCCGGCGGGTGAACAAAATCCCCTCGCCTATGCGCAGACGACCGAAGACATCCTCGGCCTGCCACAGCGCCTCAAGGAAATTTGTCAGGAGCAAAATCTGGTGCAACCACGAATCGCAGTGGTGGCCAAGGATCCGTGGCCCTTGCCGTGGTATCTGCGAAAATTCTCACGAGTCGGCTTCTGGCAGCCCAACCAGGAAACCGGTGACGCCGATTTTTTCATCACCACCACGGACGTTTCCGGCAAGCTGGCGGAGCGTTTAAAAAATTACCGCCCGGAGTATTTCGGTGTGCGGCCGAATGTGCTGCTGATTTTGTGGTCGCCGCCTGCCACGGATTCGAGCCATGAGTGAAACTGGCATCCACGTTTTCAACCACCACGCGATGGCCACGCAGTTTCAGGTGCGCATTGCGGGCGAGGAGAAAACTTACGCCGCGCAGACCGCGCAGGCGGCGTTTGCGGTGACCGACGAACTGGAATCGCGCCTGAGCCGCTTCCGCACGAACAGCGAAATCAGCCAGATCGCGCAACTGTTGCCCGGTGACAAGCTGCGCCTGAGCGAACCGGTGTTTGCGTGCCTCGACATCGCGCGGCGGATGGAGTTTGCCACGCGCGGCGCGTTTTCAGTGACGGCTTCCGCCTTGAAAAACCAGCCGACCAAGCCGCTGTGGGCGCTGGTGCCGGCGGAGTTCTCCATCCGCTGCGACAGCGGACGGCTGGAGTTTGACCTCGGCGCGATCGGCAAGGGCTTTGCCCTCGACCGCATGGCCGAGGTTTTGCGGGAATGGGATTGCCACTCATTTTTGCTGGTGGCCGGCGGCAGCAGCATTCTTGCGGGCGACGCGCCGGCGGGAACGGTGGGCTGGGATTGCGGGCTGGGTGAAAATAATTCGCCCCGTCGTCATTGGCTGGCGAATGGCTCGTTGAGCGGCTCCGGCCTGGCGGTGAAGGGTGAACACATTTTTGACCCGCGCACCGGGCTGCCGAGTTCGCGGCGCAACCGGGCGTGGGCGCTGACCTCGACCGCCGCCGAATCCGACGCGCTCTCGACGGCGTGCATGATTCTCGATGAAGCGGAAATTCTCGACGTGGTGAACCGCAACGCTGACTGGCTGGTTTTCCTGAACGAGAAGGAAGCATGGCGGCAACTGGGTCAACGTCCAGCGCCGCCACTCGCGTGAAAGTTAGGTTGCCCTAAATTTCGGGGCGCGGCTCTGTGAGCCGCAGCACGTCGCCATTGCAAACCAAGCCGCTGCGGGTCATGGAGCCGCGCTCCGCATTCAAATCAAAGCACTGCCGAAATGATCGGGCTTCCTATTCCTTCTTCGCCGCCAGTTGCACGGATTTGTAGCCGCCCTTTGATTTGAAATAAAGAAATAGCGCCAGATAACAGGCGAAGGTAAAGGCGGGGAACATCGCCATCTTGCCGAGCGCGCGAAACTTGCCGGCGGTCGTCGCGGTCTGGAGGTCAGCTTGGGATGGGGCATCGGTCACGACGGCGGCCTTGGCGGGGTCAATGGCTTCATACGCGCCCAGCAGATAATTTTGCTTCATCGTCACCTGCTGGTAGAGCGCGGGGTTCGCGGTCTGCAACTGCTGGGTGGTGGAAGATTCCTGCATGTAACCGAGAAACGGCGCGCCGAGAATGCCCACCGCCAGCATCCCGATGCCGCCCATCGCGTTCAAGGTCAGCGCCCCGCCGCGCGGACATTGCTCCGAGGTCAGGCCCAGAATCGTCGGCCAGAAAAACGCGATGCCGACGCCGAACAACGTCGCGGCGGCGAAGATGGTGCCGGTGCCCGCGTGGGCGGTGTGCGAAAGCGCCAGGATGCCGAGCGAGGCCAGCGCGGAACACGCCGCCAGCATGCCGACGGGCGAAAACTTGTGGGCGAGCGGCCCCGCGCAGAAACGCAGGACCAGCATGATGGCCGAGGTATAAACCAGCACCCAGGCGGAATTATACCCGGCGGCTTTCATCGGGTTTTCCATGAGCGCGGTGATCCAGCCGTTGGTGCCGAGCTCGGTCGTGGCCTGCGGCATCATGACGATGATGAGAAACGCGAGAATGAGCCGGCCAAAGGATTTGGTGATGGCGGCAAAGGCCACGACCACGACGCCCGTGAGCAGCCAACTGACATTCTGCGACCAGTTAAAAACCTGCCCGAGCTGCGCGAACACCAGACCAAACCCGACGAACGCGCCGAAGGCCCCCAGTTCCTTGAGCATGGCGAGGTAGCTGACGCCGGCCTGCTCGCGTTCGCTTTTCGGAAATTGCTTGCTGATGAGAATGATGAAAAACGTGATGGCCGGGATCAAAATCAGGCCAAGAATGATGCGCCAATCAGGATTCTTCGCCAGCGCGATGGTGCCGAGGCCGCCCAGCACCAGTCCCGCCGGCCAGCCGGCGTGCAGGCGGTTCAGCCATTTCACCTTGTCGGTGTTGAACATCGTGGAGACGATGGGATTGGCGTAGGCCTCGACCGTGCCGTTGCCCAGCCCGAGGATGATGCTGCCCCAGTAGAGCAGTTGGTAGCCGTGTTTCTGGCCGGCCACCAGCGCGTCGCCCGTCACGCCGTGGATGCAACTATAGGCGGCAACCGCCATCCCCGTATAGACGAGATAGCTGACGAAAGAATAAATCATCGCCACCTTGTAGCCGATACGGTCAATAACCAGGCTGAAAAGAATGATGCTCACGCCGAACGACCAGATGCCCGCGCCTTGCAGTTCGCCAGCGACGACGTTGTCCAGCCCGAAGTCGGCCTTGAACTGTCCGCCGCACAAAATCATGCGGCTGATGAACGCGTAACTGGTGGTGATGATGGCGATAAAGCAGCCCCAGAAGAGAATTTTGTCGTGCCGGTTGTTCATGGGAAAAGGAATTGCGCCATGCTCGCGGCTGGCGGAAAAGTGTCAACGGCAAAGTGCGTTTTCGCAGTGAAAATGCTGAGGATTCGCCACCTGAACCCAATTTAACACTCGCCGCATGGCGGACTCCTGCTATGATTAGCGCAGTAGAATAGACATTTCATGACCACCAAACTTTTTTCCGAACTGGGACTTTCCCCCGAACTGCTCAAGGCCGTTGAAAAGCTGGGTTACGAACAGGCCGCGCCCATCCAGGCCGCCGCCATCCCGGTGCTGATGTCCGGCAAGGACGTGGTCGGCCAGTCCATGACCGGCTCCGGCAAGACCGCCGCGTTCGGCATCCCCGCCGTGGAAAAGGTGGACCCGAACCTGCGCGCGGTGCAGGTGCTGATCCTCTGCCCGACACGCGAGCTGGCGATCCAGGTTTCCGAGGAGATCCACAAGCTGGCGTTCTTCAAGCGTGGCATCAACTGCCTGCCGATTTACGGCGGCCAATCCTACGAGCGGCAGTTTTTCGGCCTGAAGCAGGGCGCGCAGATCGTCATCGGCACGCCGGGGCGCCTCATGGACCACATGCGGCGCGGGACGTTGCGGCTGGAAACCATCAAGATGGTCATTCTCGACGAGGCGGACGTGATGCTCAACATGGGTTTCCGCGAGGACATCGAAACCATTTTGAAAGACGCGCCGGAGGAACGGCAGACGGTGTTCTTTTCCGCCACGATGCCCAAGCCGATCCGCGATCTGATCGAGAAGTATTCGCATGAGCCGCAGAATGTAAAGATCGAGCAGAAGGCGATGACCGTGCCGACGGTGGAGCAGGTTTATTACGAGGTGGATCGCCGCTACAAGATGGATCTGCTCACGCGGCTGATTGACATTTACGATCTCAAGCTGGGCATCGTGTTCTGCAACACCAAGCGCATGGTGGATGATCTGGTGGATCATCTCGAGGCCGCCGGCTATCAGGCCGACCGGTTGCACGGCGACATGACGCAGGCGCAACGCGACCGCGTGATGAACAAGTTCCGCAAGTCGGGCCTGGAGTTTCTCGTCGCGACGGACATCGCCGCGCGCGGCATTGACGTGGATGACGTGGAGGTGGTCTTCAACTACGACCTGCCGTATGACCCGGAAGATTATGTGCACCGCATCGGGCGCACCGGGCGCGCGGGCAAGAGCGGCCGGGCGATTTCGCTGGTGCCATTCCGCGAGCTGTTTCAGATCCGCAACATCGAGCGCTTTGCCAATGTGCGGATCACGCGCGGCAAGATCCCGACTGAAAACGAAGTGGCCGAGGCGCGCGAAACGGTTTTCACCGACAAGCTGCGGGCGCTGCTGGCGAGCGGCGAATTCACCAAGCACGACCGCCTGATCGAACGGCTCATCGAGGAAAATTTCACGGCTGCGGACATCGCCTCGGCCTTGATCCATCTGTTGCAAAGCGGCGAGGCAGCCAAGCCCGCGCCGAAGACCGAGGATTACGACCGTCCGCAGCGCGAAGAGCGTCCGGGCCGTTTTGATGACCGGGGCGACCGGGGAAATTTCCGCGAGGAGCGCCGTCCGCGTTTCGACGAACGCCGTGACGAACGTCCGCAGCGGTTTGACGACCGCGCGCCGCGTCCCGATCCGAAGTTCGCCGATCCGAAAAAATCCAAGGTAGCGGCGTGGAAAGCCACCGGCGCGTCGGCCACCAGAACGCAGAAAGTCGTGACGCCACCACCGGCAAAAAAAATTACAACCAAGCCGGTCAGTCCGTCGCCCGCCGCCGTGGAACCGCCTGTGGCCAGCGCGCCGGTAGCGCCGCTCACCGCCGCCGAGGTGAAAGCGGAAGCGGTCAAAACTTATTCCGACGAGGAAATTCTCGCCTCGGTGAAAACGCCGGAACCGAAGCCGGAATCAAAATTGTTCCTCAAGCCCAAAGCCGCGCCCGCCGTTGCGCCAAAGCCGAAGGAAAGCCGCGGCACGCCCGCTGGCCAGACGCGCCTGTGGATGAGCCTCGGCGCGGAACAGGGCGTCGCGCCGATTGATTTTGTGAATTCCGTCGCGGGCGAAACCGGACTGCCCGGCAAGGTGGTCGGCAAGGTAGACGTGCGCGAGCGCCACGCGTTTGTGGACGTGGCGAGCGAACACGCGAATGGCATCATCGCCAAGCTGAACCGCTCGGAAATCAAAGGCCACAAGGTCAAGGTCAAGCTGGCGTGATGAGCGACGAAGCCCCAGCGGAGCCGGTGGGTAAAAATGTCGAGCGGCTGTTTCCGTTCGTGGTGAAGACGCGCGGGCTGCTCATCGGCCGCGACACGTTGCGCGCGAACAAGAACAAGCTGCATTTCGTCCTCATCACCGAGGACATCGCGGACTCCAGCCGCGACGAGGTGCTGAAGGATTTTTCGCACTATCCGGTTGTGCAGCATTTCACCGGCGCGGACTTGGAGAAATTCTTTGCCGTCAAAGGTGCCAAGGCAGTCGGCTTCACCAAGTCCGGCCTCGCGCAGTCCATTTACGCGGAACTAAAATCTTTTCGCCTCAACAAGCCGCCGAATGTTCCCACGCCGCCCAAACCGGCGAAAGCTGCCGCCGCCAAGATCAGGCCGCCAGAAAATCCGTGAACATCGGTTCCGGTGCTGCACAAAAATCCCAGTCCCTCTCGCGCCAGTGAAATTGCAATCGTCCGGCGTGCAATGTGTGTTGCGGCAAGATCAGCCGCTCGCGCTGTTCTGCCGTCAGCCGCCCTTCGACGAGCGCGAGATATAAATCCGGATCACCGCCATAAAGCTTGTCGCCGACAATGGGATGACCGAGGTGTTGAAGATGGATGCGGATCTGATGCTTGCGACCCGTGCGCGGCAGCAGCCGGAGCAAGGTGAACGGACATAACGTAGTTTTTAATTTTGAATTTTTAGTTTTTAGTTCGGAAGGGTTGCGCCCATCCAGTAAGACGTTTCGGAAAAATCTTTTCTCCACAAAATATTCCGTCTGCGCCGGCGTTCCATCAGGACGCACACAGTCCTTGATGGCGACGATGCTCGTCTCATCCTTGCCCAGCGGCGCGTCAATCATCCCCTGTTCCGCCGCGACGTGGCCGTGAACGATGGCGAGATATTCCTTTTGGATGGCGCGCGTTTCCCAGATTTTGCCCAGCTCGCGGGCGACGCTGATCGTTTTGGCGATGACCACAAGGCCGGACGTCTCGCGGTCCAACCGGTTAACCAAATGAGGCGCGGGGCTTGAGGCGGTAGGCGCGAGGGATTGCCCAACGCCTTGCGCCACATGCCCCGCGCCTGATAAATAAATTCGCGCCCGGCTGATGAGGCTGGAATACTCGTCACCCTTCGTTGGATGGCAGACCAGGTCGGCCGGTTTATGGACGACCAGCAGATCGTCGTCTTCGTGAACCACATTAAATAGTTTTTCCAAGCCCGGCCAATTTATCACAACCGGCCGGCCGGCTGGCGAAAAATTTGCGAGAGAGAGAAGCCTTTGGATTTGCCGGGGCAACGTGCTAAGGTTCCCGTCGTGAGTGCCACACCAACCATTCCAGCGTCGGGGAAAATCTTGGTCATCGACGACAGCCCCATTATCCAGCGGGCGGTTTATTTTGCCCTGCGCGACAACGGCTATCAGGTTTTGATGACCGGCGATATTTCCGAGGCCATGAAAATAATCCGCCGGGAGCAGCCGGACTTGGTGCTGGTGGATTTATCCTTTCCGATGGATGCCGCCAACATCAACGGCCCGTTGCAGGACGGCTTCTATGTCATTGACTGGATTCAGCGCACGCCGGAAGTCAAAAAATCCCCTATCATCATCATCTCCTCGACCGAGCCGGCCCAATATCAGGAACGCGCCGTCGCCGCCGGCGTCCGGGCCTGCTTTCAAAAACCGCTCGACAAGGGAAAACTGATCGAGTCCGTCCAGTCCATTCTAGGCAAGTAACGTTCTGCGCCGTTTACCGTCGCCCCTTTTTTAAATTCCGCCGAACCGCCGGTTGCGCTTGGCGTATTCTTCCAGCGCCGCAAAGAACTGCGGCCTCTTGAAATCCGGCCAGAGCGTCGGCGTGATGACCAGTTCGGCGTAGCTGATTTGCCACAGAAGAAAATTGCTCACGCGCATCTCTCCGCTGGTGCGGATGAGCAGATCGGGATCCGGCACGTTACGCGTCCACAGGTGGTCGGAGATGACTTTCTCGGTGATGTCAGCCGGATCAAGCTTGCCCGACTTTACCTTCTGCGCAATTTGCCGGACCGCCTCAACAATCTCAATCCGGCTGCCGTAGCTCAAGGCCATGATGAGCGTCAGGCCGTTGTTCCGGGAAAGCGTGGCGATGGATTTGGCGAGATGTTCCTGCACATTGTCCGGCAGGCGATGAATCTGGCCGATGACCTCGAGCCGGACATTGTTTTTGTTCAGGTCCTTCGCCTCGGTCTTGAGGTAGTGGACGAGATATTTCATCAGCGCGTCCACCTCGTCTTTCGGACGATTCCAGTTCTCCGCCGAAAAAGCGTAGAGCGTGAGATACTTGATGCCAAGTTCGCCGGCGGTGCGGATAATTTCGCGCGCCGAATCCGCGCCGCGCCGGTGCCCCTCGATGCGCGGCAGATGGCGCGACTTCGCCCAGCGCCCGTTGCCGTCCATGATCACCGCGACGTGGCGGGGTAAATTGGCTTTGGCTTCTTCGCTCAAATAGGCAGTGGCGGAATTCATTTGCTGAACCGCAGGTTACGCGGATGGCGCTGATTTCAAAAATGAAAAATAGAACTTCTGACGCGCGACTCCTCGGCGGCAAACTACAAATCCTGCAACTTTCCCGCAAAATCCCAGCCGCCGCCCGCGAAATCCTGCGCGCTGAAACACAATCCCAAGCTGCTATTTTTGAGCTATTTAAGTGCTTTTAGTCAGATTAGCCCGGAATTTTTTTTTGACACTTATTGTCTAAATGCGCTTAACCCGTTCATACACATTCCCCACTTCCCCATCATCACGCTTACCTACAACTGCAAACTCATCACCGACGCCACCACCGCCAATCCCGCCATCGCCGCGCTGGCCACCATCAATACCGACGTCGCCGGCCAGAAAAGTGCGCACGGTGAACTTGGCAACCTCACGCCCGCACAACATGCCAATCTGGCCCTGCTCCAAAAATGGATGAACCAGGCGCGCAAAACCGCCAAGCTCGCTTTCGTCGGACAAGACGTGAAACTGCATCAGGAATTTCAAGTAGTTAATGTTGAAGTTTTAAACACGACCAAACCCCTTGCATCTATTTTCTGGTCACTGGGGGATAGTGGGGCGCAATGGTCTGGCGTTGGTCCTTCTTGGTCATCATTCGACACTCGCATACCAGAGGATTTGATAAAAATAGTTGTGCTAAAAAAACCTTGGTAGCCAAATCCGTCATTATAAATAAAGAGTGCAGCGGAGATCAGTAATGTTTTATACCCACATGTCCAAATTTCATGCCAACCGCGCATAACGCAAGGCGACAAACGCCGAAAACACCCCAAAATCCAAATTAGGTGACTACCGCAGAGTTGGCCGCCGGCCAGCCAGATCGCCTTGAGTGGCGGCAACACCACGCCCGGTGGATAGGTTTGGCTTGGGGCCGGGCCGGTGACGTGACGCTGGCAGGAGCAGCCGGTTCAACAAGCGCAAGGCCGCTTTGCGATGATGGCCGAGATTAACCAGCTCCATGCCCCGGCAACCGTTATCAGAGTCAACACGTGAAACGAAAAGTTTTCAAAATAGCTTGCATTAGGCGCGCACTTTGCTAAAAGCAAATCGTTTGCAACTCGGAACCAGACATTTCAAGCGGCCCGGCCAGGCGATTCTTGCCTCGTTGCTGGTGTGTCTTGTCCTGCTGCTGGACGCCATGGCGGCGTGTCCCGATCTGCACGAGTTGATCCATCACGACGCGGACGCACCCGGTCACGAATGTGCGGTCACCCTTATCGCCCATGGCCAGATGGATTCGTCAATTGTGGTCGTGGCGGCCATCATCCCGGTGGCCCCGTTTAAATTTCTCCCGTTGGCTTCGATTTCAGTATTCAACGCGCAGGTGGAAACGCTTCCGCCCGGCCGCGGCCCGCCGGCTTCTCTGCTCCCTTCCTGAAAATTCACCGGTCTTCACCGACCGGATTTCGTTAGTTTTTTTGACCCGAATTAGTTCGGCGCCGTGCCTTGGGCACGGGCCGTTTGGAAAATTGTGAAATCATGCAGTCATGAAAAATCTTGGAATCGTGCAGGTGGAACTCCATGCCCAAACCGCATGAGTGAATTAAGCAATCAACGGCTGGCTAAGGTGATTGCCGATCGGCAACCATCACGTGTTGTGCTTTTTCTCGCGGCGCTGGCCGGCCTGCTGCTGGCCGGCTGCGCGGTGGGACCAAACTTCCACCGGCCCGCGGCGCCGACGGTCGGCGATTACACGGAGCATCCGCTAACGACCACCATTGCCACGACGAACATCGCCGGCGGCGAAGCCCAGCATTTTACCAAGGCCAGCGACATCGCCGGCGACTGGTGGACATTGTTCCATTCCCAGCCACTCAATGAGTTGATCGAACTTGCGCTGACCAACAATCCCGATCTCAAGGCGACGCAGGCGGCGTTGACGGTGGCGCGAGAAAATATGCTGGCGCAGCGAGGCGTCTATTATCCGAGCGTCGCGGCCAGCTTTTCGGCGAGCCGGCAGAAGCAATCTGATTTAATTTCGCCCACGCCGAATGCCAGCATCTTCCAATACAATTTGTTCACGCCGCAGGTCAGCATTTCGTATTCGCCCGATGTGTTCGGCTTGAACCGTCGCACCGTGGAGTCGGTGAAGGCGCAGGAACAAAACGTGCGCTTTCAAATGATCGCGGCCTACACCACGCTGACGGCGAACGTGGTGGTCACGGCGATCCAGTCGGCGGCGGTGCAGGCGCAGATTGACGCGACCCGCCAGCTTGTGAACCTCAATTCGAACATGGTGGAAATCCTGCGCTACCAATACACGAAAGGCTACGCCGGCCGCTTGGACGTCGTCGCGCAGGAATCGCAGGTCGCGCAGATCAACGCCACGCTGCCGCCGCTGCTCAAACAAGGGGCACAGCTCCGCGACTTGCTGGCGGTCTTGGCCGGGCGGTTTCCGAACCAGTCGCCGGCGGGAAAATTTGAGCTGTCGAGTTTGCAATTGCCGGTGGAAATTCCCGTGAGCTTGCCGTCGCAACTCGTGGCGCAGCGGCCGGATGTGTTGCAGGCCGAGGCGAACCTCCACGCGGCGAGCGCGCAGATCGGCATCGCCATCGCGAACCGGCTGCCGAACATCACGCTCACCGCCGATGCCGGCAGCACGGCGTTGTCGTTTGACAAATTATTCTCGTCCGGCACGGGCTTTTGGGAATTAGGAGCCGCCGCGACCGCACCGCTTTTCCAAGGCGGGACATTGCTGCATCAAGAACGTGCTGCAAAGGCGGCATACACGCAGGCGGCGGAACAATATCGCAGCACGGTGCTGACCGCGTTTCAAAATGTGGCTGATACGTTGACGGCGCTGGAACAAGACGCGGAGGGCTTGAAGGCTGCCGCCACCGCCGCCGATGACGCGCAGGAAACTTTGGGTTTGTCGCAACGACAATGGAAGGACGGCTACATCAGTTATCTCGCGTTGTTGAGTGCCGAGCAGGCCTATCAACAGGCCCGCATCAATCTGGTGCAGGCGCAGGCGAACCGCTACGCCGACACGGCGGCGTTGTTTCAGGCGCTGGGCGGCGGCTGGTGGCATCGTGCGGATTTAACCAAGGATAAAAATGAGAAATAGATTATTTTGCGCAATAGCGCTGGCATTGGCGGCGTCGTTCACCGGCTGTTCGTCCAAAGTTGACAGCAACACGCAGCCTTCGTCCGTAACCGTCAGCAATGTCACGCTGACGGCGGAGCAGCGGCAGAAAATCCAGTTTTACACCGTCGCGCCGAGCAAGTTTCACAAGACCACGGAGACCACCGGCACGGTGGATTTCGACAACGACCAGGCCACCAGCGTGCTCGCGCCGTTCGGCGGTCCGGTGTCGAAGCTGCTCGTCAATCCCGGCGACAAGGTCAAGGCCGGCGACGCGTTGGCGGAAGTGGATTCGCCGGATTTTGCGGCGGCCATCAGCGCGTATCGCAAGGCGCTCGCCACCGCGCAAACGCTCCGACGCGTGGCGGACATGGACAAGGATTTGATCCAGCACAACGGCGTGGCGCAACGTGAAGAAGAACAGGCGCAAACCGACGCCGCCAATGCCGAGGCCGACCGCGACACCGCGCTGCAAACGCTCGTCTCGCTGAACCTTGATCCGCAGGTCATCAAAGATCTTCAAGCGGGCCGGCCGGTTTCGCGTCCCGGTGGCCGCATCAACTCGCCCATCGCCGGCACCGTGGTGGAAAAGCTGATCACGCCCGGCGAATTGCTAACGGCCGACACCACACCATGTTTCACCGTGGCTGATCTTTCACGTGTCTGGGTGATGACGCAAATTTTCGGTTCCGATCTGGCTTCGGTCAGTGTTGGCGATTCGGCGGAAATTGAAACGGGTATCGCGACGAATAGTTTTTCCGGCACCGTGGATAACATTTCGGCGCTGGTGGATCCCAACACGCGTTCGGTGATGGTCCGCGTGGTCGTCGAAAATCCTGGCGACTTACTGAAAAAGCAAATGTATGTGCGCGTGAAGATCCAAGCGCATCAGGAAAGCACGGGCTTGCTGATTCCGGTCTCGGCGATTTTGCTCGACGATGTGAACCTGCCGTTCGTTTATGTCGTCCAGCCCGACGGCAGCTTCGCGCGGCGGCACGTGACGTTGGGTTATCGCACCAGTGACCAATACGACATTCCCGACGGTCTGCAAGTCGGCGACCAGATTGTCGTGGATGGCGCGATCTTTGTTCAATTCCTGCAAAACCAATGAGCGAGCCATTGCCACCCATTGAATCCGCGCCGCGAACGGCCTCGATGATGAATCGCGTCGTCGCGTCGTCGTTGCGCCAGCGTTTTCTGGTCGTGTTGCTGACGCTCGTGCTGATCGGCGCGGGCACGCGCTCGCTCGAACGCCTGCCGGTGGATGCTTATCCCGATCTGTCGCCGCCGATCGTCGAAATCATCACCCAATGGCCCGGCCATGCCGCCGAGGAAGTCGAGCGCCTGATCACTGTGCCCGTCGAGGTCGGAATGAACGGCATTCCGAAGATGACCACGCAACGCTCCATCACGCTCTACGGCTTGTCGGACGTCATTCTCACTTATGCCGACGGCACGGACAACAACTTCGCGCGGCAGGAAGTTTTCAACCGGCTGTCCAGCCTGAGCCTGCCGACCGGCGTGACGCCTTCGGTGTCGCCGCTGTCGTCGCCGTCGGGTTTGATCTATCGCTACGTGCTGCAAAGCTCCGACCGCTCGCCGATGGAACTCAAAACGTTCGAGGACTGGATCATTGAGCCGGCTTACAAATCGCTCGCGGGCGTGGCGGACGACTCCGGCTTCGGTGGCGGAACCATGCAATATCAGGTGCTACTTGATCCAGCCAAGATTGCGGGCGTCGGCCTGTCGGTGTTGCAAGTGGAAGCCGCGCTTGCGGCCAACAACGGCAATGCTGGCGGCGGTTTCTATTCGCAAGGCGGACAATTTTATTATGTGCGCGGTCTCGGCCGCTTGGAAACCTTGGAGGACATCGGCAACGTGGTGCTGGCGGTGAACAATGGCACGCCGGTCTTGCTCAAGAACGTCGGCCGCGTGGTCATCGGCATCGCGCCACGCCTCGGCGAGTTCGGTTTCGAGAAACAGGACGACTGCGTGGAAGGCGTCATCTTGCTGCGCACCGGCGACAAAACGCAGGACGTGCTCAAACGTGTTGAGGCGAAAACCAAGCAGCTCAACGAGCAAGTCCTGCCCAAGGATGTCAAAATCGTTCCGTTCTATGATCGCACGGATTTGATCAAGCTCACGACGCAGGTCGTGGAGCAAAATCTTTTGCGCGGCATGTTGCTGGTCATCGTGATTCTCATCTTTTTTCTCTACGATTTTCGCGCGGGTTTGATCGTCGCTGTCACTATTCCGCTGGCGCTGCTGTTTGCGTTTATCTGCCTCGATCTCCAGAAGGCTTCTGCCAATCTGCTTTCCATCGGCGCGGTGGATTTCGGTATCCTCGTGGATGGCGCGGTGGTGATGGTGGAAAATATTTTCCGCCAGATCGCCTTGCGCAAAGGCACCCGCCACAACGTCCTGGAAATTGTGAATGACGCCGCCGCCGAGGTGGATCGCCCGCTGTTCTACGCCGTCGCGGTGATCGTGGCCAGCTTCCTGCCGATTTATGTTTTGGCCGGACCGTCCGGCACGCTGTTCAAACCGATGGCGGACACGATGGTGTTTGCGCTGATCGGCTCTTTGATCGTCACGCTGACCTTGCTGCCGGTGTTGTGCTCGTGGTTCATGCGCGACGGTGTGCGCGAGCGTCGCAGCGCCGTGTTTGAAACCATCAAGGCGGTTTACACCAAAGGCCTGGATTTTTGCCTCGCGCATCCGTGGGGCACGACGCTGGCCTCGACGATTCTGCTCGCCGGTTCGCTGCTGCTCATCCCGCGCATCGGCGCAGAGTTCATGCCGCAACTCGATGAAGGCGCGCTTTGGGTTCGCGCTACGATGCCTTACACCATTTCCTACGACGAATCGGCGAAGATCACGCCGCAGATTCGCGCGGTGTTAAAATCTTTTCCCGAAGTCACCACCGTCGCCTCCGAACTCGCGCGGCCGGACGACGGCACGGATTCGACCGGCTTTTTCAACGTTGAATTTTACGTCGGCTTGAAACCTTACGCAGATTGGACGGGAGCTTACCGCACCAAGGCAAAATTGATCGAGGCCATCAACACGAAGCTCCAGCAGTTTCCCGGCATCATCTTCAATTACACGCAGCCCGCCGAGGACGCGGTGGACGAAGCCGAATCCGGTTTGAAGAGCGCGCTCGCGGTCAAAGTTTTCGGCTCCGATCTGGACACGCTTGAACAAAAGGGCAAAGCCATCAAAAAAATTCTGGAGCAGGTGCGCGGCATCAAGGACGTGACGTTGGTGAAGGAACTCGGCCAGCCCAGCTTGGACATCAAAATCAACCGCGCCATGATCGCGCGTTATGGCGTGAACGTCGCCGACATCAATGCACTCATCACCACTGCCATCGGTGGCGACGTGGCCACGCAGGTGCAGCAGGGCGAAAAGCAGTTTGACCTCGTCGTCCGTCTCGAACGCCAATACCGCGACAACCCCGAGGAGATCGCCAACATCCTCGCGCCCACGCCCGGCGGCCAGCAGATTCCGCTGAAAGAATTCGCGGACATCCGCGTGATGAATGGCGCGTCATTCATTTACCGCCAGGACAATTCGCGCTACATCGGCGTGCAGTTTTCTGTGGCCGGACGCGACCTCGCCGGCGCGGTGGAAGACGCCATGCAGCAGATCAACGGCAAGGTCACCATGCCGGAGGGTTATCACATGGATTGGGGCGGCGAATATACGGAATACACCAAGTCGCGCGCGCAACTGAATGTCATTTTGCCGATGACCTTGTGTCTGATCTTCCTGCTGCTGTTCGCGCTCTACAGCAATTTGAAATTCCCGTTCATCACCGTGCTTGGCGTGGTTTTGTCCGCGCCCGTGGGCGGACTCGTCGCGCTCTGGCTGACCGGCACGCCGTTCTCGGTCTCGTCGGGCATCGGTTTTCTCGCCTTGTTCGGCGTCTCGGTGCAGACGGCCGTCGTTTATATTTCCTACGTCAACGAACTGCGACTCAAAGGCACGAATCTCGCCGAAGCCATCCGTGAAGGCGCGATCTTGCGGTTGCGCCCAATCATGATGACCGCGTTGGTGGCGGCATTGGGATTGTTGCCGGCGGCATTGGCCACCGGTGTGGGCACGGATACACAAAGGCCGTTCGCGCTGGTCATCGTCAGCGGTTTGTTCACGCGGCTGTTGATCAGCATTTTCCTGATGCCCGCGCTCTACGCCCTCATCGCACGCCCGGACGACCGGCTGGAAGTGTGAGTGCCACCGGCACTAGGCAGTGCCTAATTTTTGCGAAAGAAGATTATTAGCTGTCACCAAAAGCCAGCCGGCGGGAGCCGGTGCGACGAACGCCATTTAGCATTTTTCGGCGGCCCGTGCCGGTGGCAGACAGTGCGCCAGCTTGTGTTTCGTCTGGCGACTTTATTTCGCCCGCCCGCGCCTGCCCAGTTGTTCCCCATTGCGCCTTTGCGTTGAATTTTCCAACGTTTGCTGTAAAACTCCGCGCCATGCGAATCCTCGCCCTCGATCACGGAACCAAGCGCATTGGCGTCGCCGTCAGCGACGAGACCAAAACCATCGCGCAGCCGCTGGAATATATTCTCTCGGAACCGTTCGCCCCGTTTCTGGAGCGCCTCAAGAAAATTCTCGTCGAGAAGGAGATTGACCTCATCCTCATCGGCCATCCGCGCAACATGGACGGCAGCTACGGCCCTGCGGCGCACAAGGTGGAGACGTTCGTCGGTGTCCTGAAAACCGCCATCACCATCCCCATCAAATTGTGGGACGAGCGTCTGACGAGTTCGCAGGCGAACAAGCTGCTCATCCAGGGCGGTGTGCGCCGCGACAAACGCAAGGAGAAGGTGGACAAAATGGCTGCGGCGATCTTGCTGCAAAGTTATCTGGACGGCATTTGATTTGAACCACAGATGAGCACGGATAAACACGGATGGGGAATTTGTCTGGGAGCCCGGCTCTGTGAACCGCAGCCGTGCCGCGCTGATTTTAATTTTGTAATTGCTGCGGGTCATAAACCCGCGCTCCGTCATCCGTGTCCATCTGTGTCCATCCGTGGTTAATTCTTTGCTGTGGATTTGCTCAAATACAATCTCGTCATCGCCTACGACGGCACGGCCTATCAGGGCTGGCAGTGGCAGCGCATCGGCCTGGGCGTGCAGCAGCGGGTGGAGGAGGCGCTGGCGAAACTGTTTCCCAGCGCGCCGCGCCTGCACAGTTCCAGCCGCACGGACACCGGTGTCCACGCGCTCGGCATGGTGGCGCATTTTGAGGTGCCGGCTGCCGAAATGCGGCGGCTGACGTCCGCGCGGCTGCCCATCGCCATCAATTCGCTGTTGCCGCACGACATCCGCGTGCAATCGGCCGTGCGTAAGCCGGCCAAGTTCCATGCGCGCTTCGATGCCACGGGCAAGCAGTATCGTTACTTCGTCTGGAATCATGTCGGCATGAACCCGCTGCTGCGCCACACGGCGTGGCATGTTCCGCGCAAGTTGAACCTGCCCGCGATGTGCGCGGCGGCGAAATTATTTCTCGGCGAGCGAGACTTTCAATCGTTCGCGTCCAATCCCGGCTACAAGCGCACGACGACGGTGCGCCACCTGACGCGCTGCGAGTTCAAGAAGTCCGGCGCGCAACTCACTTTTATCATCGAGGGCGACGGGTTTCTCTACAAAATGTGCCGCGGCATTGTCGGCACGCTGGTGCAGGTGGGCATGGGCAAGTTTACGCCGGATGAAGTCGCCGCGATGCTCGCCAAGGCCGACCGCCGTGTGGCCGGCATGAGCGCGCCGGCGCACGGGCTGGTGTTGTGGAAAGTGTTTTACCGGAAAGGTGAGGAGGCAGAAGGCAGAATGAAGAAATGATTTGAGGACAACCGCCAGCAACGTCCGCTTTTGTTTTTACTTCTGCATTCTGCATTCTTACTTCTGCATTCGCTTATGAACATCGTTCTCGTCGAACCGGAGATTCCGCCAAACACGGGCAATGTGGCGCGGCTCTGCGCGGCCACGAAGTCCGTGCTGCATCTCATCGAGCCGTTCGGTTTCAAGTTGGACGACGCGCAGCTCAAGCGCGCGGGGATGGATTACTGGCAGCAGGTCGAGTGGCATCGCTGGAAGAACTGGACGGCGTTCGCAGAGAAGCTGCCAGCGGTCGCGTGGCTTTGGCTCGTGGAATCGGACGGGCCGAAGCTTTACAGCGAAGCGAAATATGGGGCGAACGATTATCTGGTGTTCGGCCGGGAGACGGCGGGATTGCCGAAACAGCTTTTGGAGCAGCACCGTGAGCACTGGCTGCGCATTCCGATGTTCAATGCGGAATCGCGTTCGCTGAATTTGTCGAACTGCGTGGCGCTGGTGCTGTTCGAGGCGCTGCGGCAGCAGGGATTTGCCGGCGAGATCGGCTGAAGTCAGTTGATCCAATTCACGCCGAAGACTTGCATCATCAATCCCAGCGTGCCGTAAGTCACAAAACCCAGCGCCGCCCGCACCGGAGGAATATTGATCAGCACGATGATGATGATGAAACCGAAGCGCGCGAAGTTGGCGTAGGTTTCGTGGGTCATGCCGGTCGCGACGCGCAACACATGCGAGCCGTCCAGCGGCGGCACGGGAATCAGATTGAAGAAACAGAGAATCAGGCTCAACCCCGCCATCTGCAAACAGAAGTCGATCATCTGGTCGGATTGAAAAATCATCCCCACGCGCGCCAAGGCCACGAGGCCGATGGCGAGCAGCAGATTCATCGCGGGCCCGGCCATGGTCACAAGGATGTCGTCGCGCTTGGGATGATTGAGATTGTAGGGATTTACCGGCACGGGCTTGGCCCAGCCGATGAGGAAACGCCCGGCACCCGGCATAAAAATCATGAGCAGTGGCAGCAGCACCGTGCCGATGGGATCAATGTGCACGACGGGATTCAGCGAGACGCGGCCCTGCAGGCGCGCGGTGTCGTCGCCGCATTTCCAGGCCGTCCAAGCGTGACCGTATTCGTGGAAGGTCAGCAGCGCGACCAGCATCAGATATTGGATCAGGCCGTTGGCAATTGCATTTGAGTCCATCGCGGCCAGTGTAATTTGGTGGCGGCGACGAGTCGAGGCTGGACGCGGCGGCGATTTTTTTTAGAATGTCGGAAACAAAAGCTATTTATGCCAATACTTGAAGGAAAAACCGGGATTGTCTTCGGCGTCGCCAATAAACGATCCATCGCGTGGGCCATCGCGCAGGCGTGGGCCAGGGAAGGCGCGAAACTCGCGTTCACCTACCAAGGCGAACGGCTCAAGGACAACGTCGAGGAGCTCGCCGGCACGTTCGGCACGGACACGCTGATTCTGCCGTGCGATGTGACGAAGGACGAAGACATCGCAAACGTCTTCAAGGCGGCCGGCGAGAAATTTGGCAAACTCAATTTGCTCCTGCACTCCGTCGCCTATGCGCCGAAGGATGCGCTGGAAGGCGAATTTGTGAACACCAGCCGCGAGGCGTTCCGCGTGGCGCATGATGTCAGTGCGTATTCGCTCGTCGCTCTCGCGCGCGGCGCGGCGCCGCTGATGACCGAGGGCGGCAGCATCGTGGCGATGAGCTATTACGGCTCGGAAAAAGTCGTGCCGCACTACAACGTCATGGGCGTGGCCAAGGCCGCGCTCGAGGCCAGCACGCGTTATCTCGCGTATGATCTGGGTCCGAAGAAAATTCGCGTGAACTGCATCAGCGCCGGCCCGGTCAACACGCTGGCTGCGCGCGGCATCTCCGGTTTCACCGAGATGCTCAAGCATTACGAAGCGCACGCGCCGCTCAAGCGCAACGTCACGCCCGAAGAGCTCGGCGCGACCGGCGCGTTTCTCGCCAGCGACGGCGCGGCGGCCATCACCGGCCAGGTCATCTACGTGGACGGCGGCTATCAAATCATGGGGATGTAAGCGGAAACGCAGAAGGCAGAATGATGAATGCTGAAAGCCGCCTCTGAACGGTTTTTACTTCAGCATTCTGACTTCTTCCTTCTGCATTGCCTTCAGTCCGGCCGCTTCATCTCAAACCGGTCGCGTGTTTTGCAATACCAGTGCGGCGAAGCCATGCGGCCGATGGTCAGAAGCTTTTCCGTTCGCACCCGCTTCTTTTCAGCGTCAAACAGTTCGTCGCGCAGGTGAAGGCGCTTGATGAGGCCGATGACCACGCGATTGCCGCCGATCTGCAGCGTGCCCCACTCGACGCATTCCAAGCTCGCGGGCGCTTCCGCAATGCGCGGCGGTTTTACGACCGAACACGGCGCGGCGGTCAGGCCGGCACGGGTCAGTTCGTTTTCTCCGAACGGCAAGGACGCGGCGCACTGGTTCATGGCCTCGGCGATCGCTTCGTCCACCAGATTTACTACAAATTCGTGCATCGAGCGGATATTGCGCGCGGTGTCCTTGGGTGTGCCGTCTTCGCGGTCGCCGGGCGCAAAGGCGCAGATGGGCGGATTTGCGCCAAGCAAGTTGAAAAAACTGAACGGCGCGGCATTCACCTGGCTGGCGGCGTTGATGGTGGTCACAAGTGCAATCGGACGCGGCGTGACGAGGCTGGCGAGAATCGGATAGGCGCGGTCGGCGTATTCTTTTTCGAGATCAAGTTCCATAAATCAGTTCAGGCTGAATGTTTCAGGCGCGCAACATACGCGCCATCCACGTTGTCGGCAAACGGCAATAATTGCCGTTCGTTTTCCAATTTAAAATTTTGGTTTTCTCGTAAAAATTCTTTGACGACTTCGGAATTCTCCTCTGGTTCCAAGCTGCAAGTGCTGTAAACGATGACGCCGCCGGGCTTCAAAACCGTTGCGGCCTGCTTGAGCAAGGCGAGTTGCGTCGTGCGCAGACGCTCGATTTCCGCCGGCTGAATGAGCCAGCGCAAATCCACGCGGCGCCGCATGACGCCGGTGTTCGAACACGGTGCGTCCACCAAAATGCGGTCGAAGGTCGCCGGCGCGAAATTGAAGGTCGCGGTGGCGGAGGCGCAGGTCACGCCGAGGCGCGTGCAGTTTTCACGGATCAATTTCAAGCGATCGGCAAAACTGTCGTGCGCGACAATTTTGCCCTCGTTGTTCATCTGCTGCGCGATGAATGTCGTCTTGCCGCCGGGCGCGGCGCACAAATCCAAAATCGTTTCACCGGGCTGCGCGCCGAGCAAAACCGGCGCGAGCAGCGTGCTGGGGTCTTGCAGATAAAAGCCGCCGGCGCGAAAACTGCCGAGCGAGTTCAGCGGCGGATGCGATTTCAGTTCGAAGGCCAAATTTTCGCCGGTCCAGTCGCGCGTGACAAAATCGTATTCCACATTTTCCTCGCGCCAGCGCTCGACGAGTTTGGCGGCGTCGGTTTTCAACATGTTGACCCGCGCAAAAGTTTTCGGTGGCGTATTGTTCCATTCCAGCAATCCGCGGGTTTTCTCATCGCCCAAATTTTTACGCCAGCGTTCCACGAGCCAGCCGGGATGCGACCAGCCCAGCGCGGGCTGGGAAATTTTCATGTCGGCGAGGATTTTCTTCACCTCGTCAAATTCGCGCAGGTAGCCGCGCAGGACGGCGTTGATGAAACCGGCCTGCGACACGTAGCCGGAACGCTTGGCCTGCTCGACGGTTTCGTGGACGGCGGCGTGCGGCGGGATGCGGTCGAGCCAGAAAATCTGGTAGAGGCCGAGCCGGAGCAGGTTGACGAGCGCGGGGCGCGGCTCGTGGCCGGGCGTGGTTTTGCGCGCGATGAGCCGGTCGAGCGGGGCCTGCCAGCGGACGACGCCGCAGACGAGTTCGTGGCAAAGCCCGCGGTCGGCGGGCGAAAGGCGCGCGTTGGCGAGGGCGGTTTCGAGGAGATTTTCGGTAAATTCCCCGCCGGTGAGGCGTTGCGATAAAATTCGCGCCGCAATTTGTCTTGGATTTTGGCTGTTCAACTACTTTAATTAAGAGATTCTATTTGTGGGACGCGAGATAAAAAATTTATGAAAGACGAATTCGAGAAACTGGCGGCAGCGGGAAAAATCGAAGGCAAGCACGTTCCGGCGCTCACGCAACTGGCCGAGGCCGGCTGCTGCACGCATCGGAGCTGGGGCTTCGGCCGCATCAAGACGGTGGACACGGTGTTCGCGCGGTTCACGATTGATTTTCCGGGCAAGGCCGGTCATCCGATGGATCTGGGCTTCGCCGCCGAATCGCTCAAGCCCGTGCCGAAGGATCACATCCTGGCGCGCAAGGCGACGGACCTCGACGCCGTCCGCCATCTAGCGGCGCATCACCTCGACCTGATCAAAATTATTGTGAACAGCTTTGGCGGCAAGGCGACGCCGGATCAGATTCAATCGGTGCTCGTGCCCGATGTCATCACCGACGACTGGAAGAAATGGTGGGAAACCGCCAAGCGCGAAATGAAGAAGGACGGCCACTTCATCGTGCCCAGCAAGAAAACCGAGCCGGTGATTTATCAGGCGCAGGAAACGTCGTTGCAGGACCGCCTGCTCGCGGACTTCCGCAAGGCGAAGGGCCTCAAGGCGCGCGTGGTCGTCATCACGGAAATGATCAAGGGCGTGTCCGATTTGAAGGACAAGACGGTGACGGCGAATGAAGTCATCGCGTCCCTGAATCCCGACATCGCGTCGCACCAGCGGAACCAGCCGGCGGTGGCGCTGGAGGCGATCTTTGCGCGCGACGAACTGCGCGAGGCGACCGGCCTGCCGGCGGGCACCGATGAGATTTCCGTCGCGCAAATCTGGGCGCAGGACGGCATCCGTTTTGGCCCGCTGATCGAAGCCATCCCCGCCGCGAAACATCATCGCGTGCTGGAATCGTTCCGGACGGCGAACCCCGACCGCTGGGTGGACGTGTTTCGCGGTGCGCTGAATTATGTTTCCGCCAAGCTCACCAAGGAGGTCGTCAGCGTGCTCATTCAAAACGGCAAGCTCGACCTGCTCAAGGAGACGCTCGCCAAGCACATCAACCAGCACAGCGCCAGCAGCGAACTCCTCCTGTGGTTCGGCCGCGAGCGCAACGAGGATTTCGTGGACATCCTCGGCCCGGAAGTTTTCCGCGCGATGCTCACCGCCATGGAGCGCGACCAGTTCAACGAGAAACGTTCCAACCGCCTGCGCGATTTCATTCTCGAAGACCAGGCCTTGATCGTGGAACTGACCTCCACCGCCGACATCGAGGTTGTCAAGGATTTGACCCGCGCGCTGAAACTTTCGCCGGTGTTTGACGACATGGACAAGCGCTCGCTGCTTGCCCGGCTCGTCAAGGCGCATCCCGCCGTGCAGTCGCTCGTCAGCGGCGAACAGACCAAGCAGGAGGCCGGCCTGCTCGTTTCCTGGACCAGCCTCGAACGCCGCCGCGCCGAATATCAGGAGCTCGTCGAGAAAAAGATTCCCGCGAACTCCAAGGAGATCGCCATCGCCCGCAGCTACGGCGACCTGCGCGAGAACCATGAATACAAGGCCGCCAAGGAAATGCAGAAAATTCTCATGCGCCAGAAGGAAGACTTCGAAGCCGCGCTCAACCGCGCGCGCGGCCAGGATTTCCTCAACGCCCGCACCGATGTTGTCGGGCCGGGAACCATTGTGCAGGTGGCCGACCCCGCGACCAACCAGACGGAGAGTTTCACGATCCTCGGCGCGTGGGATTCCGATCCCGACCACGGCATCATCAGCTACCTCACGCCCGTCGCGATGGCGCTGGTCAACCGCAAGGTCGGCGACGAGGTGGAATTTGAACTGCACGGCAGCAAGCGCCGCCAGCGCATCGAGAAGATCGAGGCGTGGAAAACCGAGGCGCCCGCCAGCCAGCCGGCGTAAATTTTTCAAACAAAAAAGGCACGGAGCTTTGCGCTTCGTGCCTTTTGTTTTTTGGAAATAAGCTTCAGGTCTTGCCGCCGAAGCTCGCGAAGTCGTCCGCGTCCAGCACGTCGAACCACGTCGTGATGTCCTCGCGCTTAGGCGCAACGGATTTGTGGATGCCGTTGAAGAACTCGCGCGATTCCACATCCGCCGGCGCCCGTTGCTCGGCAAAGGCCGACCAGGCGGCGATTTCCTCCGGCGACCGTTTGTGCTTGGCGTGGGCGGTGATCCATTCCAGCACTTCGGTGTCGCTCTTGGGCAGCTCCTTTTTCAACGCTTCCGGGTCAATGCCGGCGAATTCCAGAAACCGCTGGTCTAGCGGGCAGGCGTAATGGTATTCGCCATGCTTGCCGGCCAGCGTGGCGCGGCCCTTGTCCAACATGCGCGGCAAAATGACGTAGCCGCCGAGGCGCACGCGCGCGCTGCGCGGCGGGAATTTCGTGAGGTCAGGTGTATGGAGTGACATATTTTTTATTTGGTTGTGCCGCGATGTGCGGCGGAAACCAAGTTGCCCCGAAAATGCCGAATTGCAAGTGATGCCGGAAAAAATTATTCTGTTCGCGTGAAACACTCTGGAAAAGCCTCGATGGCTGCGATGAAGCTGATTGCCCTGTCGGGCGCGGGCGTGCTGGCGTTCCTGCTTGCGGCGCTGATCGGCAAATATCTCGGCACACTCGTGCTGGAAATCGGCTGGGTGTTCGGCGTCCTGTGGGTGCTGTTTGTCATCTTCACGTTTTATTTTTTCCGGGACCCGGATCCGCTGCCGCCCACCGCGCCGGGCCTCGTCATCGCCCCCGGCCACGGCAAGGTGGACACGATTGACACCACGACCGAAATCGAATTCATGGGCGGTGAATGCCGGCGCATTTCCATTTTCCTGTCGGTGTTCGACGTTCACGTCCAGAACGCGCCGGTCACCGGCCGCATCGCCTTTTTCAAGCACACGCACGGCCAGTATCTCAACGCCATGCGCGCCGACTGCGCGCAGTTCAATGAAAATGTCCTGCTCGGCATCGAGTCCGTGGATCCGCGCGGTGCGAAAGTCGGCGTGCGGCTCATCGCCGGTCTCATCGCGCGGCGCATCGTGCCGTTCATCGCGCAAAACGATCCCGTTCTGCGCGGCGAACGCATCAGCCTCATCCAGTTCGGCTCACGCGTGGATGTCTATCTGCCGATGAACACCAAGGTGAAAGCCCAGCTCGGCGACCGCGTGGTCGGCGGCCTGACGGTGCTGGCCGCGTTTGAATAAATTATGGCCGACACCCCGCAACCTCCGTCCGGCGACTCGGCTGAAACGCCTAAGCTGAAGATCTATTTCCTGCCGAACCTGCTGACGGCGGGAAACATGTTCTGCGGCTTTGTCGCATTGACCAAGATTGTCGAGGCCGATCTGACGCCAGATGCCGCCGGCTTTGTCAACTGGGCGCCCATCAAGTTCGCGCTCGCCGCCATTCTGCTGGCATGCATCTTCGATTTGTTTGACGGCCGCGTCGCGCGCATGGGCGGCCACGAAAGCCCGTTCGGCCGCGAGTTCGATTCGCTGGCGGACCTGATTTCCTTCGGCGCCGCGCCGGCCTTTCTCGTGCACCGCGTGGTGCTCGGCCAGGTGCTGCCGGACGAATACACCGAGCTCGGCTGGTTCATCGCCTCGATTTATCTCATCTGCGGCGCGTTCCGGCTGGCGCGGTTCAACTGTCTCTCCGCGATGAACCTGCCCGGCGCCGGCAAGGATTTTCTCGGCTTCCCGATTCCCTCCGCCGCCGGCCTCGTCGCGTCGCTGACGCTGGTCATCATCAAATTGAACGAGAAGGAAAAAGACCTCGGCCACTGGGGCTATCTGCTGCCGGTCGTGCTGGTGTTCCTGTCGGCGATGATGGTAAGCGAGGTACGCTATCCCAGCTTCAAGTCGCTGGGGCTGCGCTCGACCACGACATTTTTGAAGATCGTCGTCGCGGCGCTGTTCGTCGGCTGCCTGCTGGTTCTGCGCGAGAAGATTTTGTATTACGTCCTGCCGCTGTTCTTCACCGGCTATCTGGTTTACGGCTTTGTACGCCCGCACATTTCCCGCGCCTGGCGCAAGGAAATCGAGGAGGACGACGACGACTCGGAAACGGCAAACTAAATGGCCGACACGCATCCCATCTTGCTGGCGGCCCTGGCGGGTTATCTTTGCAGCCTGACCTTTTCCTCGATCCCGTTCGGCCCGGTCAACCTCACCATCCTCAACGAGGGCGCGCAGCGCGGCTTCCGCTGGGCGCTGCTCATCGGCCTCGGGGCCGCGACGATGGAGACGATCTACTGCGGGTTTTCGTTCACCAGCTTCTCCACGCTGCTCGACCACGGCATCGTGCAGGCGTTCATGCAGTTGTTCAGCTTTGTTTTCATTCTCTTCCTGGGGTTCAAATTTCTGCTGGCCAAGTCCGTCCATGTGCCGACCAAGCTGGACACCGCCACGGAAAAAATCGAGACGCGGATCGAGCAGAAGTTCCATCCGCACTCCGCCTACATGACCGGCTTCACGCGCGTGCTCGGCAACCTCGGCGTGCTGCTGTTCTGGATGGTGCTCGCGGCGAATCTCATGACGCGCGAGTGGGTGGACGCCGATTTGTTTGCCGCCAAGGCCGCGTGCGTCGGCGGCGTGCTGCTCGGCACGAGCACCTGGTTCACCATTCTGAGTTTCGGCGTGTCGCGCGGCCACCGGCGGATGAGCGAAAAGACGCTGCTGCGCCTCCAGCATTTTTCCGGCATCTGTCTGATTATTTTCGGCCTCATTCAGGGCTCGCACATCGCCTGGCAGCTGGCCAAACACAACCGGCACCAGCACCAGCTCGAGGAACAGATGCTGTCCGGCCAGACCAACACGGATCAGAACTCAAATTAATTTATGCTCAAAGCTGGAATCGTCGGACTGCCCAACGTGGGCAAATCAACCCTGTTCAACGCCGTCACCCGCACGCGCAAGGCCGTGGCCGCGAACTATCCCTTCTGCACCATTGACCCGAACGTCGGCATCGTCACCGTGCCGGACGAACGCCTGTTCGTCCTCCAGAAAATCGCCAAGACCGGCGTGATCATCCCGGCGGCGATTGAGTTTGTGGACATCGCCGGCCTCGTCAAAGGCGCGTCGCAGGGCGAAGGGCTGGGCAACAAATTTCTCACCCACATCCGCGAGGTGGACGCCATCGTGCAGGTCGTCCGCTGTTTTGAGGACGCGGACATCCATCACGTCGCCGGCAGCGTGGATCCCGTGCGCGACATCGAAGTGATCACCACCGAGCTGGTGTTGTCCGACCTCGAAGCTGTGCAAAAGCGGCTCAACTCCGTCGCCAAGGACGCCAAGCGCGGCGACAAGGAAGCGCTCGCCCAGGAAGCGGTTCTGAAAAAACTGGAACCGCACCTCAACCAGGGCAAACCCGCGCTCACGCTGGAACTCGCGCCGGAGGAAAAAGCCATCTCCCGCCTCTTCTGGCTGATGACCGACAAGCCCACCATCTTTGCCTGCAACGTCAAGGAGTCCGACCTCGCCACCGCCGATAAAAATCCCTTCGTCCTGAAAGTTCGCGAATACACCGCGCATCATTTCGCGTGTGAAGCCGTCGTCATCAGCGCGCAGATCGAGAGCGACCTGATTGATCTGACCGACGCCGAGGCGAAGGAATTTTTGAAGGAGCTGGGCGTGAACGAATCCGGCGTCGGCGCGCTCATCCGGGCGACGTATCATCTGCTCGGCCTGCGGACGTATTTCACGGCGGGCGAGAAAGAGGTGCGCGCCTGGACCATCCACATCGGCGACACCGCGCCCAAGGCCGCCGGCGTGATCCACTCCGATTTCGAGCGCGGCTTCATCAAGGCCGAGACCGTGGCCTACGACGACCTGGTGAACCTCGGCTCCGTCGCCGCCGCCCGCGAAAAGGGACTCTACCGGATGGAAGGCAAGGAATACGTCGTGAAAGACGGCGACGTCCTGCTCTTCAAGTTTAACGTGTGAGGCAGCACCCAATCCGTTGTCCGCATGAAATAGTTTTTGGGCAACAGAACATTCCGGTGCAAACATCTTCAAAATCCGCTTGACAAAGAAATGTAGACTGCTAAACTGTATACATGAACATAAACGACATTCCTACCACAATCAACCATCTCATGGATCAAACCATGTCTAAAATTACAAAAGCCGCCGCCAACCAAAATTTGGGAGAGTTGGAAGTCCTCACTAAGCGTGCTTCGGAATTAAAACAGATGAAGGAGCAAATAGCTTCGATTCAACACCGTCTAATTGGCTTTGCTGGCAACGGTGAGATCAAGATTCAATCCAGCGCGCATTCAGCTTTGACGCAGAGGGAGCTCCGTATCGAAGTTTCGCAGGGCATGATAAACCAAAATTTGCTTACCCTGACTGAACCATTGAAGCGTGGCCAAATTCATATCGGCGAAGAATTGATTGTTGAGGCACTTCCAGGTGGTGAGAGATTCAAAACACAGGTGATGACTAACGGCAATAAACTCCAAGAGCGTGGAGCAATTGGAAGATTCTATCGTAATGCTAGCATCCACGCTGGCGAATTTGTTGTTTTGCGTGAAATTTCACGCGGCAGTTGGCAATTGTCTAAAAGCGAACGCTAAACTAAATAAAAAAGGAGTGAAATTGAGCCAATGAAATGGACGCAAGATTGCAGGAGAAAGCTTTATTCAAGACTCGTTGAGCAGATTGGCTCTCATCATTCTTGGGATGCGAAGATCAAGCCAGTGACTAAACGAAAGCAATTTGACATGCTGCTTACCACGTTAGCTCACGAATTCTCACAGAATACTGGCGAAACATGCACGGAAAGTGCAATTCAGCAACAAATCAATTTTGCAACAACCACTGAAAGTATTTTAAAGGATAAATCTCTTATCCGTAATTTTATCATGAACAAAGCTGCCGCTCTGGAGGCAGAGTTTATTTCTTCTTCATCACTACCAAACCGCATTACATCTGAATTTAATTCCTGACTCAACCCCGCTGCCTGTGCATCCTTCGGTTGACCGGCACAAACATTATCTACCATTCGCAGAGATGTCCGTTAAATTTTTGCTGCCGCACTGATTCCACCAAAACAAAAAGAACCGGGACGCTGGTCGTCCCGGTCTGAATTCTTTCAAGCTTTGAGTTTTTGCCCGTGTTTCACATGCACATGTGGCTCACCGGGTCGCTCCAGTCCGAGAAACCCTCGCTGCCGCCGTGCGCGCGCATCTGGAGGTTGATGATCTGGCCGGAGGGGAGGTTGATGATGGTCATTTTGCGTTTCGGCTTGAGACAATCGGCGTGCTGCGGCGGGTTGTTGCCCACCCACCAGCGCGCCTCCCAGCTCACGGCGTTGTCCATCGGCTCCGCCTCGGCGATCAACTGCGTGCTCGCGCCATTGCTAATCTTGCGGATGATGCATTTCGGGAGGGGGGTGCTGCCGTGGTTGGTGCTCGCCTGGAGAAAACCCGAGGTCAGGAAGACGGCGGGATCGTTATTGCAGTTCTCCTGGCAGAAAATGGCCAGCTTGTGAAGCTTCTGGTTAACGGCGACGCGTTGCTGCTCCTGAATGGCGATTTCCGCCGAGCCGCCCGTCGGGACGTTGCTGATGGCGGTTTCCAGACCGGTCAGCGACCCGTCCAATGCCGTCAGCGAGCCCGTCGGCAGCGTGCCGAAGCCCGTGTTACCCGTCAGCCCCTGAAAGACTCCCCGCCCAAACTTGAGCGAGTTGGGGGCGTTGTTCTTCATAAATGCAAGCGATGCTATGACCGGTTCCATATTTGTTACTAATTTGTGTTACGGCTGCCCATGAATTAATGGCGAGATCAGACAGGTCTCGTCAAGAATGGGTGGTCGTCGAAAAATAATTACCGAAAAGTCCGCCGGGCGGCAAGCGCATAATTAATCCATAATAAAATGCTAATACAATTCATTCGTAACCCTTATTTGTAAGCGGAGCCAGTTTCCGGATCGCCGCCGCTCCGCCGCGCGCTGATGGTGTCGCGCGGAGCAGCGAGGCCGCGTGGCCATTTTGCCGGCGCGAGAAGCAGTTTTGCAGCGCTGCAAAAGGAAAAAGGAGCGGAGAAAAAGCATTTTCCAGCGCGGCAAATTAAAAAAGCAGCGCCGCAAATTCAATTAGCGGCGGAGAAAAATCGAAAAGCGCCGGAGCAAATCCAATTTGCAGCGCTGCAAAATGGAAAAGCCGCGCCGCAAAATTGTTTTCCAGCGCTGGAAAATAAAAAAGCGCCGGAGAAAAATCGAAAAGCGGTGCTGCAAATTAGTCCGGCTGGGCGGGAAATCGGGGGAAACTGGCGGGAAACCCCTTAAAATCGCAAGTTTTCGGGTTAGCTGGTCAAAAAGCGGCAGTTGCCCGCACCGCCGGCCTTGGGTGCTACCCGGTGGCGACCCCAACCTACTTTGAAAGTGAGAATCTTTAGACAGCCGAAAGTTTATTTGGTTATTTTGGTCGTAACCCGGTTTAAGGACAAAGATATTTTTCCATCAAGGGAGGCGATTTGGGCATTTCGTTGGAACACTTGAAACCTATATTGCAGGTTTATTTCTCCCGAGGTGTATTCACCAATTGTCTCATCAAAAGATTCTTTGCCAGAAAGTTTAAAGGACACGTTTTTCATCACCATGTCGGATTGAGCCGAGCCGACTTCATCTTTGGACAAGGAGCCGGTTATGTTGATAAGGTTCTTCTGGCTGACATCCCTGCTGAATTGAAGAGGACAATCCAAATCAAACCCCATGGCCATGGGGATGCGCTTGGTGTCCTGCCAATGGTCTGCCTCATGATGATAAGCGCCATGCATCAGGCGGAGAGCATTTAAGTTTCCCTCTTTAATCATGGCATAGCCCGCCTCCGAAAGAATTTGTCGTCCGAGTTCATTCTGGTTGGCATCGAGCGTGATCTTGCAAAGATTAGTTGCAAAAGCACCCATGAGCATGGCTTGCTGCTCTGGCGACAGTTCATCGAACGGAGTAACGGTTTTTTGGTCTCCATTTTGTTGCACCATTTTGTCGCGTGTCATCAAATCGTTCTCAGTTAGGGTGCCGTCCTGAATCAATTGCAACCCCATGGAATAAAGTGTCAAAAGTATCCCGCCTGCAGTTTTCTGATGGGCGTATTTCAATTCCACATCACCGTCGTAAACCGGACTGGCATCGGCTTGTTTGATGGTGGTATGGCTTTTGACGATGAGTTGGAAATAACCATCTGGCAAAGGAGTTTCCGCCAATGTTGCACTGGGTTCCGGCGCATCCTTTTCCTCATTGGTATTCCCGGTGTCACTGGCATTCGTTTCAGGATCGGACGGTGCAGACATTAACTGCTGTAACGAACCGTGCGGAAGGAAGTTCCAGACCGCATAAAACACACCGCCAGCCAGAAGGCACCCGAAGGAAATATAAACGAAAAGCCTGACCCTTTTAAACATACCGGGCTTTTATATAATGATATGCGGGCGGTTGGCAAACCTCATTTTTATGAATGTTTTAGCCCGTCTGTGACATAACCGGGCAATAATAATTGCCAGCCGACCTTGACGATACCCTCAACTCACGACGCAAAGAACTTCTGAATCTCCTTGATGACTTCGATGAAGACGTCCACTTCGGCCTGGGTGTTGTAGAAATAAAAACTGGCGCGGGCGGTGGATTCCACGCCCAGCTTGTGCATCAACGGCTGCGTGCAGTGGTGGCCGCCGCGCAAGGCCACGCCGCCCTGGTCCGCCAGCGTCACCACGTCGTGCGCGTGAACGTCCTTCAGCAGAAAGCTCACCAGCCCGGCGCGGTTCTGTTTCGGGCCAAAGATGCGGAGGTGCTTGAGTCCGGCAAGCTGGTCGGCGGCGTAGTTCGCCAGCTCCTGGTCGTGCCGCCAGATGTTTTCGCGGCCGATGGCGTCGAGATAATCCATCGCGGCGTGCAAACCGATGGGGCCGGAGATGTCCGGCGTGCCGGCCTCGAAGCGGTGCGGCGCGGGCTTGAATTCCGTCTTCTGGTAGCCGACGGACAAAATCATTTCGCCGCCGCCCTGATACGGCGGCATGGCTTCCAGCACTTCGGTGCGCCCGTAGAGCACGCCGATGCCCGTCGGCCCGCAAATCTTGTGGCCGGAGAAGGCGAAGAAGTCGCAGCCGATGGCCTGCACGTCCACGGGCAGGTGCCCGGCGCTCTGCGCGCCGTCCACGAGCGTGACGATGCCGAGCTTCCGCGCGCGGGCGCACAGTTCCGCGACGGGATTGACGGTGCCCATCGAGTTCGAGATGTGAACCATCGAAAACAATTTCACCTGCGACGTGAGCAACGAATCCAATTTGGACAAGTCCAGAAGCCCTTCGTCGCCGGTGACGGGAATGTAGGCGATCTTCGCGCCGGTCTTTTGCGCGAGCATCTGCCACGGAACGAGATTGCTGTGATGCTCCAGCTCGGTGAGCAGGATGACGTCGCCGGCCTTGAGATTTTTCGCGCCCCAGGTGGCGGCGACGAGGTTGATGCCTTCGGTCGTGCCGCGCGTGAAGATGATTTCGTCAGAGGACCTGGCGTTGATGAATTTCGCCGCCCGCGTGCGCGCCGCTTCAAAGGCATTCGTCGAGCGGTTGCTCAATTCGTGGATGCCGCGATGGACATTGGCGTTGTCGTGCTCGTAGTAATGAATGAGCGCGTCAATCACCGTGCGCGGCTTCTGCGAGGTAGCGGCGTTGTCGAAATAAACCAGCGGCTTGCCGTGGACCTGCTGATTCAGGATCGGAAAATCTTTTCGCAATGATGTCCAGTCAGTCATTTTTAATAAGGAAAACAGGAGAGCATGAATGAATCCATTTCCTGTCTTCCTGCTTTCCTAATTGAATTCTCAGAGCAAACCCAGTTGCAGCTTGGCCGCCTCGGTCATCATGCCCTGGTTCCACGGTGGATACCAGACCAGCTCGACGTTCGCCTCGTCAATCGGTTCGAGCGAAATCAATTTGTTCTGCACGTCCTGCGCAAGCACCGGGCCCATGCCGCAGCCGGGCGCGGTCAAAGTCATTTTCACATCGGCCTTGTAATTGTCCACGCCGATGGGCGTGAGGTGGCAATCGTAAATCAAACCGAGGTCCACGACGTTGACGGGGATTTCCGGGTCGTAGCAGGTCTTGAGTTGTTCCCAGACTTTTTTCTCCAGCTCCTCCTGCGTGAGGGGGCCGGTCGGCACCGCCGTGGCGGCGGAAGCGGCTGGCGCAACCGGCGCCTCAATGCCCAGCGCGTCGGCGTCCTTCGACTCGATGCGGAACATGTTGCCGTTGACGACGACGGTGTAGGTGCCGCCGAGCGACTGCGTGATGTGCGCGGTCTCGCCCTTTTGCAGCGTCACCTTGGTGCCGATGGGAACCACGGACGCCTCGACGTCGCGCGTTAAAATTTTCGCTTCTGAACTCATAATAAAAACATCATCGCCGTTGTGGCGGCCAAAATCAAATCAGGTCTGCTCGTTTTCCGTGCTGACCGGCGCGGCCTCACCCTTGAGCGCGCCCATCAGCGCGTGCCAGGACAGTATCGCGCACTTCACGCGGGCGGGATACTTGTAAACGCCGGCGAACACCGCGAGCTTGCCCACGTCGCCGGTGACTTTGCCGGTGGTGACCATCTCGCGCACCTGCTCAAACGTCTTTTCCGCCTCGGCCTTGGTCTTACCTTTGACGTTGTCGGTGAGCAACGATGCCGAGGCCTTGGAAATGCAGCAGCCGGAGCCGACAAAGCTCGCATCCTTGATCACGTCGCCGTCGAGCGTGAGAAACAGCTTCAGGTTGTCGCCGCATAGCGGGTTGAAACCCTGCGCCGAGCACGTGCACTGCGGCATCTCATGGAAATTGCGCGGCTTCTTGCAATGGTCCAGGATGACCTGCTGATAAAGGTCGTTGATGTCGTCAAACATGGTCGCTTTGCTCACGGGCTTTAGGCTTGGGGCGGTGGGCTTGAGGAAAAACGGTTTTTCCTCGCGCCCAAAGCCTCGCGCCTCGCGCCTGAATTAAATTATTTTCCAATCAAATGCGGATTCGCCTCGAGCCGGTCCCACACGAGCTTGTCAATGACCTCGCGCGCCGGGCCGCATTTGATGCGCTCGATGATCTCGCCGGCAAAGGCGTGAATCAACATCTGCCGCGCCATGTCCGAACCGATGCCGCGCGCGCGCAGGTAAAAAATGCTCTCGGTGTTCAACTGGCCGATGGTCGCGCCGTGGGTGCATTTCACGTCATCGGCGTAAATCTCCAACTGCGGCTTGGTGTCGGCGCTGGCGTCGTCGGAGAGCAGCAGGTTTTTGTTCGTCTGCTTCGCGTCGGTTTTCTGCGCGATGGGATGAACGTAAATGCGCCCGTGAAAAACGCCCTTCGATTTGTCATCGAGGATGCCGTTGAAATACTCGTGGCTGGCGCAATGCGGCTGCGCGTGCTCGACAATCATGTGATGGTCGGCCAACTGCTCGCCGCGCGTGAGATAAAGCCCGTTGAGAATGCATTCGAGTCCTTCGCCCGCCAGCTTCGTGCGGATGTTGGTGCGCGACAGCCTGGCACCGAGCGCAAACGAGTGGACGGTCACATTGCTTGCGCGGCCAAATTCGCCCGCGATGGTGGCGATGTGAAAGGACTCCACGGATTCGTCCTGCAGCTTGACGTGCTCGACGGCGGCGTGGTCGCCTGCGAGAATTTCCGTCACTGCGTTCGTGAAATACGCCACGTCGCCGGTGCTGAGGTAGCTTTCCACGACGGTCAGCTTGCTGTTCGCCTCGGCGATCACAAGATTGCGCGGAAGAATGGTTTCGCCATTTTCCTTCGCCGACGAAATGTAAATCAACTGCACCGGCTCGGCGACAGCGACGCCGGCGGGGACAAAAATAAACGCACCGTCGGTGAAGAACGCCTGGTTCAGGGCGGCGAAAGTGTTGTTCGCCGTGTGCGCGTATTTGCCCAGATGCTTTTCGATGAGCGCAGAATCTTTCGCGAGCGCGGCGGCAAGACTCTCGATCCGCACGCCGCCGGTCACCGGCTTGAAGTGGGAAAGCTTGGCCGAGAAAAATCCGTTCACGAACACGAGCCGATGGCCGGCCAGCTTGGCAAAGACCGATTCATCAATCAGCTTGGTCTCCGCGCCGTTGACCACGGCTTCGCGGGCTAGCGTGAACGGCAGCTGTGCGATGGGCGCGACGTTGGTGAAGCGCCAGTCCTCGTCGCTCAGCTTCGGAAAACCGGCCTCGGCAAAGCTGGCGATCCCGGCCTTGCGCAGCGGCAGCAGCCATTTGGCCGGATGCGGGGGCGCCTCGAACTGCGAAAACTTTTCCACCAGCAGGCCGGTCCCGTTATTTGCGGTTTGCGTCATATTTAGAATCAGTCTAATTAAAAATTGAACCTTAATCTCCCATTTCGCCGGCTTCCGCGCAATTGAAAACGACGGTGAAAAGTGGTTGTTCAAAATATCGCGCGAAGGATGCGAAGGCGGCAATGGTTCAGGAGCGATTTTTTCTTCGCCAGCTTCGCGATCTTCGCGCGAAATATATTTTGCCTTCGCTCGCGCCGGTGGCAACCTGTCCGTCATGCTGTCAAAGGAAGAAATCCAGAATGCGCTCAAGGCCGTCAAGTATCCCGGCTTTTCGCGCGACATCGTCTCCTTCGGCCTCGTCAAGGACATCACCGCCGCCAGCGGCGCGGTGAGCGTCACGATGCAACTGACCTCGCCGAATCCCGGAGCCGCGCAGCAGATCAAATCCGAAAGCGAACGCGTGCTTAAAGCTCTTCCTGGCGTCAACCACGTTCACGTCGAAGTGCGCCAGCCGACGCCCGGCCAGCCGACCGGCGCGGCGAGTCCGTTTGCCAATCAAAAGGGCGTGCCCGGCGTGAAGCGCGTCATCGCTGTCGCCAGCGGCAAGGGCGGCGTCGGCAAATCCACCTGCTCTGCGAACCTCGCGTGTGCCTTGACTCATTTTGGCGCGAAAGTTGGCCTGCTCGACTGCGACATTTACGGGCCGAGCATTCCGCTGATGATGGGCGTGCATGAACGTCCCACCGTCAACGCCGCCGAGCGCCTCGTGCCGCCGTCCAATCACGGCGTGAAAGTGATGAGCATCGGGCTGTTGGTCACCGATGATCAGCCGGTGATCTGGCGCGGGCCGATGATCACGAAAACCATCCAGCAATTTCTGCTCGCCGTCGAGTGGGGCGACCTGGATTTCCTGCTCGTGGATTTGCCGCCCGGCACCGGTGACGCGCAGCTCTCGCTTTGCCAGACCGTTCCCCTCGATGGCGGCGTCATCATTAGCACGCCGCAGGAGGCGTCTCTCGGTGTCGTGCGCAAGGGCATTGCGATGTTCCGCAAGGTGAACGTGCCGATCCTCGGCATCGTGGAAAACATGAGCTACTTCACCACGCCCAACGGCGAGCGCGTGGAAATCTTCGGCCACGGCGGCGGCAAAGAGGAGGCCGCGCGTCAGGACGTTCCCTTTCTCGGCGAAATCCCGATCTTCACCGAAATCCGCGAAGGCGGCGACCGGGGCATGCCGATTGTGGTTTCCACGCCGAATCATGCGGCCGGCAAGGCGTTCATCCAGATCGCGGAAACGCTGCGGAAAAATCTGAAATAGTTTTCAGCTGACCGACGTCAGGATTTTTGTCAGTTCCACGAACTGTTCCAAGCTCAATTTCTCCGCGCGTTCCAGTGGCGAGATGTTCAGCGCGGCAAACGCGGCATCAAGTTTTTCCTTCGGCCAGTCCTGTTTCAATAGTTTCAGCATCATCTTCCGGCGCTGCGAAAAGGATTTTTTGACAATCTTGCGGAAAGCGTCGCGCTGTTCCTCCGCCAGCAGCGGCGGCTCGCGGCGCGTGAGGCAGACGCAGGCGGAGTCCACGTCCGGCGACGGGAAAAAGCAGCCCGGCGGAATCTTGAACCAGCCGCGCGGCTGAAAGTCCAGTTGCACCAGCAGCGTCAGTACGCCGTAATCATCATCGTCGGTCTGCGCCATGAGCCGCTGCGCCACTTCCAGCTGGAGCGTGGCGACGATCATCTTGGGCGCGCGGCGGCCGGCGGCCAGCTCCACCAGAATCGGCGAGGCGACGGAGTAGGGGAGGTTGGCGACGAGCTTCCAGTCGTGCCAGTCACGCGGCTCGCGCTGGAGAAATTTCAGGGCGTCGGCGTGCATCAACTCAAAGCGAGGATGGAGAATGGAGGATGGAGGATGGAACCGCTCGCGCAATACTTCCACGAGCCGCCCGTCCATCTCGATGGCGAGGACTTGACCGGCCTTTTGCAGAAGCAGTTCCGTGAGCGGGCCAAGGCCTGGACCGATTTCCAAAACTTTGTCGGTGCTGGTTAGTTCGGCGGTGGCGACGATGCGTTCCAACTGGTGCGAATCGTGCAGAAAATTCTGCCCGAGCGACTTCGTGAGCTGGATGTCGCGCTTCACCAGCAGGCCGCGCATTTCAGAGAGCTTCATGGATAAAATGTCGCGCGAAGGCCGCGAAGCCGGCGAAGTAATTTCCTCTTCGGATCCTTCGCGTTCTTCGCGCGACTATTCTGGTCTGTATGCATCTGCTTCAATCTGTGGCTAAAACTGTTTTAAGTTCAGTCGCGGCTTTGGCCAGTTGCGCCTGGGTGATGGTCAGCGGCGGCGTGAAGCTGATGACGTTGGCGTGTTCGCCCTCCGGCAGGAAAATGTAGCCGCGATGCAGCAGTTTTTTGATGGCAGCCAGCGCCGCCTTGGTCGCGGGTTTGCCATTGGGCAGATTCAATTCGACGCCAACCATCAAGCCCAGGCCGCGAATCGAGTTTTGAGTTTTGAGTTTTGAGTTTTGAATTGAAGCCAGTTCGGCCAGCAGGAATTTTCCAAGTTCGGCGGCGCGTTCAGCCAGTTTTAATTTTTTGATTTCTGAAATTTGCGCGAGCGCCATCGCGCAGCCGACCGGGTGGCCGAGGAAGGTGCTGGTGTGGATGGCCTCACCGGTGGAGGCAGGCCACGCGGCGTCCATCACGTCCGCGCGGCCGACGCAGGCCGAAAGCGGAAAGCCGCCGGTCAGCGCCTTGCCGAGGCAGATCAAATCGGGAACCGTGCCGCTGTGCTCGCAGGCGAACCATTTGCCGGTGCGGCCAAAGCCGGTGTAAATCTCGTCGAGGATGAGCAGCGCACCGTGTTCGTCGCATAGCTTCCGGAGAAGCGGCAAAAATTCCGGCGGCGGAACATTGATGCCGCCGCGCGCTTGAATTGGCTCGACGAGGATCGCGCCGATTTTTTCGCGGCGGATGATTTTGCGGAGCGACAACTCTAGTGGCTTCAAACCCGTGGCGGCGTAAGGAAATCTGGTGAAATGGCCGAACGCGCGGAGTTGAGAACGAAAGGGCCCGCGGAAATGTTCGCGGTGCGTGGCATTGAGCGCGCCGTAGCCAAGGCCGTGATAAGCGCCTTCAAACGCGATGATGCCGCGCTTGCCGGTGGCGAGCATGGCGGTTTTGAGCGCGGATTCGACGGCCTCGAAGCCGGAGTTGCTGAAGATGACTTTGCCAGTTTTGAGTTTTGAGTTTTGAGTTTTGAGTTCCGGCGGATTTGTCCAGCGCTCAAATGTCAGCCGGCTCAACTCGCGCGCCAGCTCCGCTTTGCGGGCATGCGGATGCACGTCGCCCATCGCGTGCAGCAATTTTCCCATTTGCTTTTGCCCGGCGCGAACGACGTTTGAATTCGCGTGGCCGGCGCCGGCAACGCCAAAGGCGGCGGTCAAATCCAGATACTTGTTGCCATCTGCATCCCAGACGTGAACGCCCTTTGCGCGCTCCCAAACAATCGGCCAGGAGCCGTCCGGTTCAGTGAACAGCACGTTTCGCGATTCGTGGTCGCGCAGGAGTTGGAGGGTTTGCCGCGCGGTCATTTTAATTCAAGCTCACGTCGGCCGGCTGGCCGGGACGCACGTCAGCCGCATCCGCCAAGGGGATTTTTGCTTCAATCATGAAGACGAGATTGGCCCGCGTCTCGCGGCTGTAAATCACCGGCGGTGTGTATTCGACCTGGGTGGAAATGTAATTAACCACCGCCTTGATGGCGCGCGGCGCACCGTCACATTGAATGGAAACCGGTTGGCCAACTTTTATTTGCGGCAATACTTCCTGCGGCACGAAGAAGCGGACTTTTAAGTTTTCCGGCGGCAGCAGCACGACCACCGGATTTCCCGCCGCGACCCATTCGCCTTGACGGTAAAGCGTGTCGTGGACCTGCGCATCGGCCGGCGCAAACTGCTGTTTCTTGTCGAACGACCATTTCGCCTTGTCGAGCGCGGCCTGCTGCGAGGCGACCTGCGCGGTGTCGGCATCGCGTTGCGAACGGGCCTTGTCAAGTTCTTCGGCGGAAATGACGGCGGAGGGCGAATTGCGCAGCTCCTTGCGGCGTTGAAAAGTGGATTCGGACAGCGTCAGGCTGGCGTTCGCTTGTGCGAGATTTTTTTCGGCGACGGTGAGCGCGGCGGCTTCGGACTGCCGTTCAAGTTCAAACAGAAGCTGACCTTTCTTGACTGCGTCGCCCCGCGCGACGGCGAGGTGGTTCAGCGCGCCGCCGAGCGGGGCGGCGACATAAACGTATTCGCCCTCGATGTAGCCTTGATAGACAGCGGATGAATTTTTCGCGCAGCCGCCGAGCAGCGCGGCGGCGAGAGCAAAGCAGATTGGGCTTGGGAAGATTTTCATGCGACGCCGTCCAGACGTTAGCATGAACGGGAATTTTTACGAGCGAAACGATTCATTCGACTTTTAACCTACCGAATGGTAGGATTCAGCCGCTGTATGAAAAAACTGTCGCTGTTTTTGCTGCTGGTGGCTTTTGCCTGCGTGGTTTCCGCCGAAGAAACGAATGCCCCCGCGTGGTTGTCGCGGCCGTTGTCGCAGGCGGACTGCCTCAACATCGCGCTGGCGCAGAACGCCGACATTCTGAAGGCGCAGAGCGACCTCGAAGCCTCGGCGGGCGTGGTGGTGCAGACGCGCGCGGTGGCGCTGCCGACATTGCAGGCGACCGGGAAATATACGGACACGGAAAAGTCGTTGCTGCAAACCCCTCCCGGGTTCTCCTATCCCGTGCCAGAACAGAATTGGAATTCGGGCATCCAGCTGGTTCAAGGAATCTATGAAGGCGGAAAATTGATCGCCGCCGTTCAAGCCGCGTCCGCCACCAAGAAGCAGGCCATCGCCCAATATCAGACGCAGGTGGCGGACACGTTGTTGAGCGTGCGGCTGGCGTATTACGACGTGCTGCTCGCCGCCCAGCAGATCACCGTCAACGAAGCCTCGGTCAAGCTGCTGCAAAAGGAGCTGGACGACCAGCAGCGCCGGTTTGACGCCGGCACGGTTCCGCATTTCAACGTGCTGCGCGCTGAAGTCGCGCTGGCCAACGCCAAGCCGGATCTGTTTCACGCGACCAGCCAGTATCGCATCAGCAAAAATCTGCTGGCCAATCTGCTCGGCTACAACCTGCCGCGCGATGTTTTGGAGAACATTCCATTGAACCTCACGGATACGTTTGACATCACGCCGTGGAACGTGATTTTGCCGGACGCCATCCAGCAGGCGCTGGAACGCCGCACGGAGCTGACGGATTTGCGCGAGCAGGTGGTTTTGCAGAATCTGAACATCGTCAATGCCAAATCCGGTTACAAGCCGACCATTCAGGCGTTCGCCGGTTACAACTGGCAGAACTCGGGCTTCAGCACCGATGTGGCTGACGAAATCAATGGCTGGAATGCTGGCGGCCAGTTGACCTGGGCCATTTTTGACGGCGCGCTGACCATCGGCAAGGTGCAACAGGCCAAAGCGCTTTACAAAAAATCCCAGACCGAACTGGAAGACCGTTCCCGCCAGATTGAACTCGACGTGCGCACGGCGTATTCCGATTTCCTGGAGGCGAAAGAAGTGCTCGACTCGCAGACCAAGGTGCAGGAACAGGCCGAGGAAGCTCTGCGCGAGGCGAACGCGCGTTTCGACGCCGGCACCGGCACGCAGCTCGACGTGCTGGACGCCGAGACTTCGCTCACGCAGGCGCGCACCACGCAGGTGCAGGCGCTGCATGATTACGCCACCGCCCGCGCCCGACTCGAACGCTCCATCGGCGCGGAATTCGCTCCGGCAAAATAATCTTCTTGTTGGAAACGGTCGCCGCCCGGCAGTCAATGATGTCGTCGGAGCAAAAAATGTTCCTTAAAGCGCAATTTGCCGGTTGCGGCGGCGGCGGCTTTCGTAGATTTTGAAACGCGTGAAAATTCAACGCGCCCTGCTTTCTGTTTCCGACAAAACCGGACTGGTTCCCTTCGCCCAAATCCTCGCCGCTGCCGGCGTCGAGCTGATTTCCACCGGCGGCACCGCCAAAGCCCTGCGTGAGGCTGGCCTCGCAGTGAAGGACATCAGCGAGCACACCGGCTTTCCCGAAATGCTCGACGGCCGCGTGAAGACGCTGCATCCGCTCGTCCACGGCGGACTGCTTTACATTCGCGGCAACGCCACGCACGAGGCGGCGGTGAAACAGCACGCCATCAAGCCGATTGATCTCGTCGTCGTGAACCTGTATCCGTTCGAAGCCACCGTGGCCAAGCCGGACGTGAAACTGCACGATGCCATTGAAAACATTGACATCGGCGGCCCTTCGATGCTCCGCAGCGCGGCGAAAAACCACGATAGCGTGACGGTCATTGTTGACCCGCTGGATTACGCGGAAGTGGCGAAGCAGATTTCCGAGAGCGGCAACACCACCTTGGAACTGCGTCGCAAACTCTGCGCCAAAGTTTATGCGCGCACCGCTGCCTACGACGCGGCCATCGCGGCGCATCTGCAAAAGGAATTCGCCGCCGACAAAAATTCTCTGCCGCAGGTGCTGACCATTTCCGCGCCGTTGGCGCAGCCGTTGCGCTACGGCGAAAACCCGCATCAAACGGCGGCGCTTTACGGCAAGTTCCACGAGTTCTTCAAGCAGCTTCACGGCAAGGAACTTTCCTACAACAACATTTTGGATCTCACGGCGGCAGCGGCGCTCATCGCGGAATTTCGCGAAGAAGTGCCGACGCTGGCGATTTTGAAACACACGAATCCGTGTGGCGTCGGCCAGGGCGCGAATCTGCGCGAGGCGTGGGACAAGGCGTTTGTCACGGACAAGCAGGCGCCGTTTGGCGGCATCATCGCCGTGAACCAGCCGCTCGATGGCGCGTGCGCGGCGGCGATTGCGGAAATTTTCAGCGAAGTGATCGTCGCGCCGGAATTTTCAGCGGAGGCGCTGGAAGTTTTGCAGAAGAAAAAAAATCTCCGGCTGCTGCAAATCCAGAAATGCCCGCTGTCCGCACAGCCGTGGGATATGCGCAGCGTGGGCGCGGATTCATTTTTGTTGCAGCAACGTGATTTGAAAAATACGGCGGCGGCGGATTTGAAAATTGTCACGAAACGGCAGCCAACGGAAGCGGAGCTGAAGGCAATGCTGTTCGGCTGGCGCGTGGTGAAACACCTGAAATCAAACGCGATTCTTTATGTGGGCGAAGGCCGCACGTTGGGCACGGGCGCGGGGCAGATGAGCCGCGTGGATTCCAGCCGCATCGCGGTGTGGAAGGCGGGCGAGGCGAAGCTGCCGCTCGCCGGCAGCGTGGTTTGCAGCGATGCGTTTTTCCCATTCCCCGACGGTTTAATCGCGGCGGCGGAAGCTGGCGCAACAGCCGCCATTCAACCGGGCGGCTCGGTGAAGGACGCGGAAGTCATCGCGGCGGCGGATGCGCGCGGGATGGCGATGGCGTTCACCGGCGCGCGGCATTTCCGGCATTGAAAATTATTACCGGTTGCCGGTTGAAAGTTGTCGGTTCGCGAGACGCGTTTAACGTGCAACTGGCAATTGTTCACTTTAACAACCGGTAGATCAGGAAGAATTGGAAGCCGGTGACGGCGACGAGCAACGCCCAGACGGACAATTCGCGCAGATGCAGGCCGCGCTGGCGCGGGGCGGCGAGCCAGAACTGAATTTTGGCCGAGCCGAAGGAGATGATGTCGCCGTTGCGGAGGCGTGCGGCGGTCAGCGGCTGTTCATTGACGGCGGCGAAGGCGTCTGGCGCGGTATTTAAGACGAACCCTTCCGACTTTTCAAATTTCAGGGTGAGGTGCTGATCCCAGACGCCGGCGGCTTCGAGGCGCAGGTCGTTTTCCGGCGCACGTCCGATGCGAAAGGGAAAACGGCGGACAACCTGGGTGTCGCCCGCCGTCTGGCCGGAAAGAATTCGCAGTTGAATCATCAGAAAATCCGGCGCTCAACTTCGATCTGGTCGCCGGGATAAACCGGCGGATCAGGCTGGTCGCCGTCAAGAATCTTGTTGAGATTGAGCTTGAAGCGGTCGCCGTTGGCGCGGATGAGCCAGACGCTGCTGTGGTCCGCGAAGTCGGTGAAATCGCCGGCAGAGGTGATGGCCTTGCTGACGGTTATGTCCCCGGCATAAATCAGACGGCCCGGGGCTTTCACTTCACCGCGGACATAATAGACGCGATCGCTGCTGGTTTTTACCGTGACGTTCAAGTGCGTCAGGTATTTGGGAACGTAAAGGTCATGGATGGCGTCTTGGAGTTCGCCCGGCGTCTTGCCGGCGGCCTCAACGCGGCCGATGTCGGGCAGGGAGATGGTGCCGTCTTCATTGATGGTCGGTTCCTGCGGATCCATCGGTTCGGGCGGGCCGGAAAAAGTGATGGTGACCGTGTCGCCAATATGCAGCCGGGCCACTTTGTCCGGGCTGGTGTCGATTACCGCGCTGGGTTGAGCCATGACGTCTTTTGTTGAAGAACTTTGGCAACCGGCCAGCATCAGCGTCAGCACCGGCAGCATTGGCAGCAAAAACAGACCTCGGCGGAGCAGGTAAAACGATTTAAATTTCATCGGCAAATGATATCAGCATGGCGGGGACGTTTGATCAATACTTTTGTTTGATCTCGGTGTCGCCCGGCGGTTTGGTGTTGAATTCGGTGTCGCCGGCGGCGGCAGGGGCGGGCTTGGCCTCGGCGTCCTGTTCGCTGGGATTGCGGCTGTAATAATAGTCGTGGTAGTAGCCGCTGTAGTAGTAATAGCCTTCGTCCTGCGACATGTTGATGTTGTTGAGCACGATGCCGACGAAGTTGCCGCCAACCTTCTCGATCATCTGCTTGGCGCGGATGGTCATCGGTTGCGGATAGCGGCGATATTGGATGACCTGCATCACCAAGTCCACTTCGCTGGCGAGAATGGAAGCGTCGCTGACGCCGAGAATGGGCGGCGAATCAAAAAAGATGAAATCGTAGCGCTGCTTGAGTTCGGTGATCATCTGCTTCATCTGCGCGGAACCCAGGATGCCCATCGAGCTGTTGGGCAGTTTGCCGCTGGCCATGAAATCGAGGTTGGGCACCTGGGTGGTCTGGACAATTTCCGCCAGGCTATTCTGCTTAAGCAGATAGTTGGTCAGGCCGAGGTTGTTGGCGACCTTGAAAAGCTTATGCAGCGTCGGACGGCGCAGGTCGGAGTCCACCACCAAAACGCGGTTGCCGGCCTGGGCAAAGACGGTGGCCAGATTCAGGGTGGTGGTGGATTTGCCTTCGCCGGCACCGGCACTGACGATGACGATGGTGTTCAGCGTTTCTTCCTTGCGGGTGAACAGCAAATTAGTGCGCAGCACGCGGTAGGCTTCGGCGTGCTTGCTCTCGGAGCCTTCGTCCACGAGATAACCGATGTTCTGCGGGATGACGCCGAGCACGGGCGCTTGGAAAGTCCGCTCCACATCGTCAATGGTCTTGACGCTGGTGTCGAGGTATTCAATGAAGAAGGCCAAGCCGATGCCCATGATGAGGCCAAAAATCAAGCCGAGGACGATGTTGACCGTCTTGTTGGGCTTGACGGGAGACTTGCCGGGCTGGGCGGAGTCGGTCACCTGCACCATCTGGGTTTTGGGGATTTCGGCGTCGAGTCGCTCGGCCTCAATTTTTGAATACAGCAGCTTGTGCAGGTCGCGCAATTGCTCCAGATTACGTTTGGCATCGTAGTAGGGCTGGTTTTTGGCTGATTCCAGCATGTCATTTTTCTTGGCGTCTTCGACGGACTGGCTGAGCGCATCCAAGGCGGCTTTCTTGGAGCTGACCTGGCTTTCCAAACTGGAAAGAATGCCGGTTACGCGGTCGTCAATCTGTTGGTTCAGCGTATCAATCAAGCTCTGAACGCGGGTGACATTGAGGTCGTTGGTGGTATAGTCAATTTTGAGGGTGGCGATTTTCTGCTGGGCTTCGTGCAGTTTGCCGAGCAGATCAACCAGCGCGCTATCATTGACCACATTGGGCAGCACGTCCCGAAGCCGGTTATTGTCGAACGACTTGAGCTGTTCAAGCTGCACCTCCTGCTCCTTGTAGGCGCGTTCACCTTCGATCATCTGGGTGTGCAGCGCCTGCAGTTGTTCGGTGGTGAGCGAGGAGGTGTAACCCACAGAGTCGGCTTGGTCAACGGTGATGCCCAAACTACTGCGGAGAGTCTCAATTTGCTGCTGGGCGTCCACAATTTGATTGGACTCGCCCGCATACTGGCTTTCGAGGACTTCCAGTCCCCGTTCCGTGGTTTGCCTGCGGGTGTCCAGTCGGTAATTTTTATAGGCGTCGGCGATGGTGTTGGCCAGCACGGCGGCTTCCTTGGCGTCGTCGCTGTAAACCGTGATGGAAATGAGCTTCGTGTTGCGGACCGGCGCAAGGCTCATGCGGTCCTTGAGGATTTCCATCGTCTCCGTCGTCTTGAGCGTTTCACCGTTGAAATACTTTTTACCCCACTCGACGTTCAAATTCAGCGTGCTGATGACATTGCTCAGCACGAGCTCCGACTGCATGATTTCAAAGGTGGTCTGGATGAAATAAGGGTCATATGGCATCATCGAGGGGGTCATCTCGTTGCCGCCGGGGCTGTCGTTGACATCGTTTTCAACCTTGATTTTGCAGGTGCTGGCGTAGGATTCCGGCAGAATGAAGGTGACCGCCGTGGCAATGATGGCGGTGATGAGAAAAACCGTGATGATGATCGCCTTGCGGATGCGAATCACGCGCCAGTAATCCAGAAAATGCAGCTTGGCCTCGGGCGGCGCGGGATTTTTCAGTGGGTCCATATCTTAAAAAATAATGGGAGCCTGTCGCGGACTCGGCTCCCGGATTGTGATCAAACGAAGAATGTCGGCCATGCTTCAGTAATTCGCGCCCAGGCCGAGGTAAACCACATTGCGGTTGTAGCTACGACCGCTGATGCTGGAAGACAGATCGTTGAAATTATAGCCGGCATTCGCCGAGAAATTGCGGTTGATCTGGTAGTTAAAATTCACACCCGTGCTGATGCTGTTGTCGCCAGTGCCGCCATAGGCACCGTCCTTATACACGGAATATGCATACTGATTAACCAGCGAACCGCTCAACTTGGGCGTGAATTGGTGGTTCACATCCATGTAGAAAATCGAGCTTTCCTGATATTGCGTCAATTGACCATTGGAGCCAGGAGCTACCACGTCGGTGGCGTTCTGATTTTGCGTGAAACCAACCTGCACATAACTGCCGGGAGTATAGGTGTAAGTGAGGTTGATGTCGGCATATGGTGCCAGCGAGTTGTAGGGCGACACCGGATCGTTGTAAACATCCGTATAAGATACACCGACGCGACCCATGCCACTCAAGTTCGGACTGAATTCTTCGGACAATCCCACATAGCCGTAATGGGTGTAACTGTTGCGGGCGCTGCTGGAATAATACGGAATAACCGCCCCACCGGGACCAGTGATGTTATTGATATTCTGGGCTATCGGTGCGTTGCCGGTGTAAAGCACCCAATCGAAATTATACCCGATGAACGCCATCGTTTCCGGCTGGATTTGCCACTGAAAATCGGTGCCGAAGTTCTGATCAACCCGGTTCAGCAAATCGGCATTGCTGGGATTTGAGCCTGGAATGCCGAATTGAGCAGTGTTATTTGTGTTTTCGCTGCCAGTGTAGTTTACGAGATTATTGCCGTAGTGCGTCGCCGTGCTGAACTGGCGCGTCCATTGGGCACTGAGCGTGATCGTGGCACTGTTGTTGACGTTGTTGCCATTCGAACGATTTACCGCTCCGCCTTGAAGCAACTGGGGATCTTGGGCGACAACCACCGAATCCTGAATATTCAGCTTGAGACGTTCGTTGAAGGCGTGATCCAGCCAGAGATCTCCCTGATGCGTGTAGTCAAGTGGATCTTGACCGGTGTCGGCACGTTGAACGTAGTAATACATGCCAAACGTGTAGCGAATTCCAATGTCGGTTTGCTGGTAAGATTCGTTGACTGAAGCGGATGGGCTTAATTCAAAGCCAAAACTGCCGGTTTTATGGTGTGCCGAGTTGTAATTGTCATCGTAGAATCCGCGCAGCGTCGAGGCGATGTTCCAAATCTTTGGCGAGGCACCCGCCTCCATTCCCTGACCGAATGCACATGGCAACCCAGCAGCTCCTGCTGCTGCCAGTCCGACAGAGACAAAAATTCGTTTCATTTTACTACGTGTGCTCTTAGACCGTTGACACTTCTTGCCATTCAAAAATTTTTTCAACGGCCGATTGCTTAATAAATTTATCAGTCGGGCAAGAGGCCCGTCAAAACATTTTTGAAGTAATTATTCACCGGCGATTTATCATAAATTTGTGAAATTGACACCGTTACGCCCTGTGCTTGTAACGCTTTTGTTTCAATTCGCCTTGCAGCCTCGCGCGGGACAGCGTGTTTGTCACGTCTGTTTTTTTCAGCCAGCCCTTGCGCGCCACGCCCGCGCCCAGCCGCAAGAAGCCCGCGTGCGCATTTCGATGCGCGTCTGGATTGATGACACATTTCACGCCCTTGCCGGTCGCGTAAGGCCAGTGCCGCCAGTCCAGATCCAGCCGGTGCGGATTGCAGTTCAGCTCGATCCACGTCCCCGTCGCCGCGCACGCATCAATCACCGCCGGCACGTTCACCGGATATGGCGGGCGCTCCAACAACAGCCGGCCCGTCAAATGGCCGAGGATGTGGACAAACGGATTTTCCGCGGCGCGAATCAGCCGTTTCGTGTTCTCCGCCTCGCTGTTTGAGGGAACGTGCAGGCTCGCCACCACGACGTCCAATTCCGCCAGCACCTCATCGTCGAAATCCAGCCGCTCTTTCAAAATGTCCACCTCCGTTCCCGTCAACAACCTGAAATCACCGCCGCGTGCCGCCAATTTCTCGTTCAACCTTTTGATTTCCAAAATCTGTTCGCGCAGCCGTTTCGCGTCCAGCCCATTCGCTTGATACGACGACTTCGAATGATCCGTGATCGCCCAGTATTTCAGCCCCAAATCCTCCATGTAATCCGCAATTTCCTCCAGCGTGTTGTGGCCGTCACTCCAGTTCGAGTGATTGTGCAGCGCGCCCTTCAAGTCCGACCACTCGACCAGTCTCGGCAAATCATTTTTCTCCGCCGCCAAAAATTCACCATGATCCTCGCGCAATTCCGGCGGCACAAAAACCAGATCCAGCTTTGTGAAAATATCCTCCTCCGATTTGCATGGCACGAGCAGTTTGGCATCGCGCGTCTCCTCTTTCGATTTGAACAGCCCGTATTCATTCAGCCGCAAGCCGCGCTGGATCGCCCGCTGCCGCATGACGATGTTGTGCTCCTTGCTGCCGGTGAAATACGCCAGCGCGAACGGAAATTCCGCGTCGCTCACCACGCGCAGATCGCACTGGATGCCGCCTTCCAAAATCACGCTCGCCTTCGTTTCACCTTTGGCCAGCACTTTTTGAATGCCCGGCTGGGAAACAAAAAAATCAATCACCGCCGCCGCATTTTTCGATGACGCCAGCAAATCAATGTCGCCAATGACCTCGCGGGATCGCCGCAAACTTCCCGCCGTGCTGCACCGGATCACGTCCGGCTGCGCCCGCAAATCTTCCAGCAACGGCTCCGCCGCCAGCCACGCGTCGCTCAACAAATGTTTGCTCGCGTAAGTTCGCCGGCGCGCGATGCCTTCCAAAATGTTCGCCTGCGTTTTTTCGCCGAAGCCGTCGAGCTTGGCCACTTTTCCCGCCTGGCAAGCCGCCTCAAGTTTCTCAATGGAATCAATGCCAAGCTGCTTGTTCATCGCCTGGATTTTCTTCGGGCCGAGACCGGAAATTTCCAGCATTTCAATCAAGCCCGGCGCGATGGAAGCCTTCAACTCATTGTAGTATTTCAATTTTCCCGTCTCAACCAGTTCCGTGATTTTCTGTTCCAGCGCCTCGCCGATGCCTTTGATTTCGCCCAGCCGCTTTTCGGCGACGAGCGTGGCCAGCGGCTCGCTCAAGCCTTCAATCGTCCGCGCGCCGTTGACGTAAGCCCGCGTCTTAAAAGGGTTTTCACCCTTCAATTCGAGCAGCGTTCCGATCTCCACCAAAATTTCGGCCACTTTGTCTTTGTCCATGCGCAAATAATATGAAGCGCAATTTAGAAAGTTCAAATTTTTAACGCCAAGGCGCAACGGCACGAAGTTGTGTAGAAAATAAAATTGTCTCCGCTTTGCGCCTTTGCCTCCATGCGTCATTACGTTAACTTTTTCCGCCAAATTCACATTATGATTGCGAGAAAAACTTTGCCAGTCGCGCTGACCATCGCTGGCTCGGACAGCGGCGGCGGCGCCGGCATCCAGGCTGATTTGAAAACCTTCGCCGCGCTCGGCGTCCATGGCGCGAGCGCGATTGCGTGCCTCACCGCGCAAAATCCCCGGCGCGTTCTGGCCGTCGAGCCGTGCCCGCCTAAAATGCTGCGGCAGCAAATTGAAGCTGTGTTTGAAGAGCTGAATCCGGCGGCGGTGAAAACCGGAATGTTGTTTTCGGCCAGAAATATTTCCGTCGTCGTGGAATTTTTTCAAAACTCAAAATTAAAAACTGAAGACTTAAAACTCATCGTTGACCCGGTGATGGTCGCCACCAGCGGCGCAGGCCTGCTGCAACCGGCGGCGGAAAATTTTTTGCGCGAAAAATTGCTGCCGCTTGCCATGCTTGTCACGCCCAATCTGGACGAGGCGGAAATTTTGGCCGGACAAAAAATCTCCTCGCCGGAAGATTTGCGTTCCGCCGCGCGGGAAATCCATGGGCGTTTCGGCTGCGCGGTTTTAGTGAAGGGCGGCCACTTGAAGAATTCCCTCATGGCCATTGACGTTTTCTTCGACGGCGAAACGGAATTGCCGCTGTCCGCGCCGTTTGTAAAAGGCGTTTCCACACACGGCACCGGCTGCACTTATTCCGCCGCGATTTGCGCGGCGCTCGCGCTTGGCCACGATTTGCCGCACGCGGTGGAGATTGGGAAAAATTTTATCACGGCGGCGATTTCAAACAGCTACCGCATTGGAAAACATTTTGCGCTCGGCCAGGTCTTGCCGGCCACGCACACGAAGTCGGCTGAACTTACGGGGTGAGCTGCACCCGATAAAATCCTGCGGTTCCTGTCATCGAGATCGGCCATTCGATTATCGAATTGGTCGCGGCAATGGTCGTCACGGTCTGGAATCCGGCCGCCAAATTCGTGGTGGACTGCAAATCGTATTGGCGACCGGGGATGGCCGGCCACGCCAGCAATGGCGGCGTGCCGGTCAGCGTGAGCGTGATGACTGGGATAATGGACCAAATTGTCTGCGTTTGGTAGCGATGTCCGGCTTGGTCGGTGACCAGAGCGTAAAACGGATGCAAGCCCAGTCCCAGATACGTGGCGTCCACGGCAAAGGTGGCGGCGGCCTGATTGGTGGCCACGCCCACCGAGCCGCCGGTGCTGAACAATTCGATGCTTGAAATGTTGGTGGCGTTGGCGGTCACCGTGAATTGCAGTTGATCGGTGTTGGTGCCAACCGGCAATGCGGCCAGTGTGGCCGTCAAACTGGTGTTTTGAATCTGAACATTCCGCGTCACCCGGGTTTGGGTTTGCACGCTGGTGCCTTCGTAGGCCACCGCCGTCAACTGATGCCAGCCATCAGGCAATTGCGTCGTGTCGCACGCAAAATTAACTGACAGCGAATTCGTGCCGGAACTCAGGTAGAGATGATTGCGCGGGCGGAGATTGGAGACGTTGTCCGCCAGCGGATTCATGCCGGTGGGTGTCGCCTGAAGATTTGTGGAGGTGTTCAGCATGGCCAGAATTTGGGAGGCCGGCCAGCCCGGCGTGCGGGCATACAGGAAAAATTGCACCTCTGGCGAGCCATACGGATCGTCGTCGAATAAATCTCCCGCGAACACGCCGTCAATAGATTGCAGCGACGGGGTGGCGTTGATCAAGTCCACCAGATTTTGCGCCAGTGTTCCAACCGTTGTGCCCGCAGTGGTGTTGGTGACGGCGAGCGTCACGATTGTGGTGTTGGTCTTGATGAAGGTGACCTGTAGCCAATCACCAACAATGGGCGAGTTAACAATCGTCACAAACTGATAACCCGTGGCGACAGTATCCAGAAACACCGGCCGGGCGGCGGTCAGCCGGGTGGTCAAATTGGACGCAGAACCAATGGCGGAACTCGTGTTCATGGTGACATTGCTGCCGGGCACATTTATCGCCAATGATTGCAATTCAATCCGGTCGCCTACCGGAAAGGCCAGCACCTGTGTGAGGTTAGATTGCAGGTTCAAGGCGGACGCCATTCCAGCCGCAGCGGTGGCCAGCGAGGCATTTGTTGGCACGGTGTAATTGTTGGTATAACCGTTCAGAATGACCGAAAGAACATTTCCGGCGGCGGGCGGCAGGTTGGTCATTGTTTGAAAAAAAGTGCCATCCACAAACAAATCCGCCCGCGCCAGCGGCCGGTTGGTGGCCGCGGCGGTGAAGGTCACGCTTAATGTGGTTTGTCCGCTCAACACCGTGCCATTGGTCAGTGAACGCCAAGTTGCGCCACCTGGATGCGCGAACGGTGCCGCGAGCGGTTCGCCGACGAAAATCCCTTCATATGGGTTCAGAACGCTTTGGTAATAGGCCTCGGCCAGCGAAAAACCGCGCGTCTGGTAAAAATAATCCACCGGGTCGGGAAATTTCTGGGTGTAGTTGCAAGGTTCAATGACCGTGCCATAACTGCCGGAAGCCCCAGCTTCCAAAAATTCCAGCAGTGGCGTCTGCCCGCTGTTTTCAAAAATAAAACCGCCATACGAGGTCAGCGTGTCGCCCAAGGCACCGGGCACAAACGTGTTCGCATCCAGCGAGTATTTCGCCAGGCCGGTTAGCAGGCCGAAAAGATTAGTGAAGGAGGTTGAGTCGGTGTCAATGCGGTTCACGGCAAAGTTGCCCACCACCTGGTTTTCAAAAACCGAATTGTCGAATTCCACAAACCGGACGTTGCGAACGTTGTCGCTGGTCTTGGCCAGATAAACGGTTTGGGTCGGATATGAATCGTCCGCCGCCACGCCGCGCAAGAGGGTGTTTTCGGCACCGGCGAGGTTGGTGTCCGTGAGCATCATGACCAGAAACGAGTTGGTGCTGGCCGTGCCCGGCGGCGCTTGGCTGAAGGGCAGTTCGGAGTAGGCGTAACTGTTGGAAGAACTGTTCGGCAGGGAACACGAGCCGAGAACACCGATGTTGGTCTTGAACCCATAAAACAGGACCGAGGTGGTGCCGTTTTGGTCGGAGCCATTCGTCACCCGGTAGGGAATGTCCATGGAAAGCAGGACAAACTGCGCATGGTTCGTGAGCCCACGGCTGGCGACCATGGCCAGCAGCGGATTCAGGAGGCAGTTTTGAAAATCGCCGATGGTCCAGTCGATGGAATCGCCCGTCCAGTTTGTCATGCGCAGCAGGTTTTGGGGCGGCACTCCGCGCTGCTCGCAGTAGTCGTTGCCCAGCTGCACCGAATTGGTGCTGTTCTGGTTGACCACGACAATCACGTTCAAACCGCTGCCACCCGCCCAAACCGTTTCTGTCGCGAGCAGCGCGGTGAGGACAGTAGTAAAACAAATAAATCGGTTCATCAAATCTTCTAGATGGTTTTGCAGAAAAAATAGTCCATGTCACCGAAGAATGCCAACCCGCATCGCGCAATGGCATTTCTTTTTTCGCGTGTCCGGCTAGACTGCGGTTGTGACCGGCACCCTCGTCGTCAACGAAATCTATTTGAGCCTGCAGGGCGAAAGCACCTTTGCCGGCCTGCCGTGCGTTTTCATCCGGCTCACCGCCTGCGATTTGCGCTGCTCTTATTGCGACACCGCCTACGCCTTCACCGAAGGCAAAAAGCAAACGCTTGCGGAAGTTTTGGAGAAAGTTCGCGAACTGGCCAAACCATTTTCCAATTCAAAATCAAAAATTCAAAACTCAAAACTTCCGCTGGTCGAGCTGACCGGTGGCGAACCGCTGCTCCAGAAAAATTCCCTGCCGCTGATGAAATCGCTCTGCGACGACGGCTTCACCGTTTTGATTGAAACCAGCGGCGCGCATGACATTTCCAAAATTGACCCGCGCGTCCACCGCATCATGGATTTGAAATGCCCGTCCAGTGGCGAATCGGAACGGAACCTTTTTTCCAACCTCGCGCACCTGAAAGCCACCGACGAAATCAAGTTCGTCATCGGCGCGCTGGAAGATTACGAATGGGCGAAACAGCAAATCGCCGCGCACAAGCTTGATGCCACTTGCCCGCTGCTGATTTCGTGGGTGCATCCGCTTGCACCGGCGCAACAGAGCAAGGTTCTCAAAAAAGTTCCCGCTGGATTCACGCCCATTTCACGCAAGGAACTTGCGGAGAAAATCATTGCCGAGGCGCTGCCGGTGCGGTTCCAAATTCAGCAGCACAAAATCATCTGGCCGCCGGAACAGCGCGGCGTCTAGCATGGAAGCTCCCGCCTATGCCATTGACGTGCGCGGCGTCACGAAGAAATTCGGCGCACGCACGGTTGTCAACGACATCGCCATGCAGGTGCGGCCCGGCGAAATCTATGGCTTCCTCGGCCCGAACGGCAGCGGCAAGACCACGTTCCTGCGGATGCTCTGTGGTTTGCTCAAGCCGGACGCCGGCACCGGCAATTGTCTCGGCCTTGATTTTCGCCGCGAATCCGCCGAGATCAAAAAGCGCGTCGGCTACATGACGCAGAAATTTTCCTTCTACGAGGATCTGACCATCGAGGAAAATTTGGATTTCATCGCGCGGCTTTATCTGATGCCGCAGCGCCAGGCCGCCGTGCAAAAAAGTCTGGAGCGGCTCGGCATGGTTGAACGGCGCAAGCAGCTTGCGGGCACTTTGTCCGGCGGCTGGAAGCAGCGGCTCGCGCTCGCGGCGTGCCTGATTCACGAGCCGCAACTGCTCCTGCTTGACGAGCCGACGGCGGGCGTGGATCCGAAGGCGCGGCGCGATTTTTGGGAGGAGATTCACAAACTCGCCGCCGAGGGACTGACGTTTCTCATCACCACGCATTACATGGACGAGGCGTCGCGCTGCAACCGGCTCGCTTACATCGCCTACGGCAATCTGCTGGCGCATGGCACAGTGGAGGAAGTCGTGAAAGCCGGCGGGCTGACGACTTGGGAAATTTCCGGCGAAAACCTGGCGGCGCTCGCGGACAAAATTCGCGGCCTGCCTGGCGTGGAACAGGTCGTGGCATTCGGCACCACTCTGCACGTCAGCGGACGTGACGCGGAAAAGTTGAAAGTGAGCATCAAGCCATTCATGACGAACGGTTATCGCTGGACGAAAATCGAATCGGGCCTGGAAGACGTGTTCATCAGCCTGATGGAAACCGCCAAGGACAATTTTTCATGACCTTCAACCTCCAGCGTTTTTTCGCCGTCGTGCTAAAGGAGTTCATCCAGATGCGGCGCGACCGGCTGACGTTCGGCATGATGGTCGGCATTCCGATGGTTCAGCTCGTCCTCTTCGGCTATGCCATCAATTCGAATCCCAAGCATCTGCCCACGGCGGTCTATGCGGCGGACAACAGCGTATTTTCGCGCACGCTCATCTGGGGCTTGCGCAACAGCAGCTACTTCGACCTCTCGCGCGAGGCGCAGAGTGCGGCGGAAATCCAGAACTGGCTTGCCGAGGGCAAAGTCCAGTTTGCCGTGACCATCCCGGTGGATTTCTCGCGCAAACTCGTGCGTGGCGAAAAGCCGGATTTGCTGCTCGAAGCCGACGCCACCGATCCGTCGGCAGTTGGTTTTGCGCAGGCGGCGGTTGCCCAATTGATGACGACCGTTCTCAACCGCGACCTGACTGGTCCGCTGGCAAAATTGCAGCCCGCCTCACCGCCGGTCAACCTTGTCGTTCTGCAACATTACAATCCGGAAAGCATCAGCCAATACAACATCGTCCCCGGCCTGATGGGCGTGATGCTGACGATGACGATGATCATCATCACCGGCCTCGCCATCACGCGCGAACGCGAGCGCGGCACCATGGAAAATCTTTTGTCCACGCCGGTGCATCCCGGCGAAGTCATCGTGGGAAAAATTGTTCCGTATATCATGGTGGGCTATGTGCAGGTGGCGCTGGTGCTGCTGGCGGCGAAATTTCTGTTCGACGTGCCGTTCATCGGCAGCGTGCCGTTGCTGGTGGTGCTGACGTTTTTGTTCATCGTAGCGAACCTCGCGGTGGGCATCACGTTCTCGACCATCGCCAAAAACCAGTTGCAGGCGGTGCAGATGGCGTTCTTCTTTTTCCTGCCGTCGCTGCTGCTCTCCGGCTATATGTTTCCGTTTCGCGGGATGCCGGGCTGGGCGCAGGATCTCGGCGAATGCCTGCCGCTCACGCATTTCCTGCGCGTCGTGCGCGGCATTTTGCTCAAGGGAAATGGAATGGCCGAATGCTCGCCGGACTTGTGGCCGATCGCGCTGTTCGTGGGAGTGATGCTGTTTATCGGCATCAAACGCTACCGGCAGACGCTGGATTGAGCATTTTTTTTACTTTCGCTTGTTCCCGGCGGCCAAACCCGCCACATTTTCCAGACAATGGTTTCACGCGCCGGAATAAAAATGAAGATTGCCAATGTTCTGCTTGGCCTCGGGCTGCTGGCGGTGGTGGGCTATTTGGATTTCATCACGGGATATCAGATCACGTTTTCCGCATTTTACCTGTTGCCCATTTTGTTTGGCCTGCGGTATGTGGGGCGGGGTTTCGCCTTTGCGATGGCGGTGATGGCGATTATGGTCTGGCTGGTTGCCGATGTCGCGGCCGGGGACCGCTACCGGGATTATCTGACGCCGATTTGGAACATGGGCATCCTGCTGTCGTTTTTCCTGCTGGTCATTATTTTGTTTTCCGCGCGGGACGAGTTGCGGGAACTGGTGGAGCAGCGGACGGAAAAATTGCAGCAGGAAATCCGGGAGCGCGTCCGCCTGGAAAAAGAACTGCTGGAAGCCGGCGAACGCGAGCAGCGCCGGATCGGGCATGATTTGCATGACAGCCTGGGACAGCATCTGACGGCCACGGCGCTGGCGGGCAAGGTTCTGGCAAAAAAGCTGGCCGACAAGTCCGTGGCCGAATCCGCCGCCGCCAACCGTGTGGTGGCCATGGTGGAGGAATCCATCGAACTGACCCGCAAGCTGGCACGCAGCCTGCATCCCATCGAGTTGCAGGCGAACGGGCTGGCGGACGCGTTGCAAAATTTGGCGGCCAATATTTCCAAGGCCTTCAATGTCGCATGCCGCTTTGAAAATTCCGGCACCGTGGTTTTGGCCGAGTCCGAGGCCGGCATTCATTTGTATCGCATCGCGCAGGAGGCGGTGAGCAATGCCATCCGGCACGGCCGCGCCCGCAATCTGGTCATTTCGCTGGACGCCGTCGGCGAAAAAATCATGCTCGCCGTCACCGACGACGGCGTCGGGCTGCCGGCGGACGCCCGCGCGAAAAAAGGAATGGGCTTGCGGATCATGGATTATCGCGCCGGCATGGTCGGTGCGAAGTTTGACATTCAAAATTTGCCGGCGGGCGGCGCGCGTGCGGTTTGCGTTTTGAACCCCGGCCAGCCGGACACGGAAAATAATGCCGATGAAAACTAAAGTTCTGCTGGTGGACGACCATCCGCTCGTGTGCGAATGGCTGACAAACCTGATCAACGAAGAATTGGATTTTGAAGTCTGCGGCCAGGCCGGCAGCGCGCGCGCGGCGCTGGATTTGATCGGCAAATTGTCGCCCCGGATTGCCGTGGTGGATCTTTCGCTCGAGGGCGGTTCCGGCCTCGAACTCATCAAGGACATCAAGGCGCAGCATCCCAAGGTGGATGCGCTGGTCTTGTCCATGCACGACGAGGCGCTTTACGCCGAGCGGGCGATGCGGGCCGGCGCCGCCGGCTACATCATGAAGCGCGAGGCCACCAGCAAGGTGCTCGACGCCCTGCACACGGTGCTGGCGGGCGGACTTTTTTTCAGCAACGCCGTCAACGCCCAGCTCGCGCAAAAATTGGTTCAAGGTTCGGCTGACAAACCGGCGGTCATCGAGAGTCTGAGCGACCGCGAGCTGGAGGTTTTTCAACTGCTGGGTCGTGGTCAAAACACACGGCAGATTTCCGAGCAGATGAATGTCAGCTTCAAGACGGTTCAGGCCTATTGCGCCCGCATCAAGGAAAAGCTCAATCTCACCAACATCAACGAACTGATCTTTCATGCCGTCCGCTGGCACGAAAGCGAGCAGTCGCGCTAGGAAAAATCCTGCCGGCGCATTTTGTGGGGTAATTGCCTACAAAACAATTAGGCCAATTCACACAGCCAATTGTCGTGGTTTGGTTTCGTGCTTGCTGGTAATGGCTTAACGCGGTTGTGTCAGGCAATCCCGGAACGAAAGCAATAATATATAATCCGCCTGACGCACTGTTCCGCTGCGTGAAAAGAAAGCAAAAAAAATGAAACAGACCAAAAACCTCCACAAGGCGGGTTTTACGCTGGTGGAAATCATGATTGTCGTGGCCATCATTGGCCTTTTGGCGGCAATCGCGATTCCTAACTTCGTGAAAGCCCGCGCCACCTCGCAGGCCAACGCCTGCATTAACAACCTGCGCCAGTTGGACGGGGCGGCCAACCAGTTCGCGTTGGAAAAAGGAAAGGCAACCGGTGCGGGCATCACCCTGACCACCGACCTGACGCCCTACATCAAGCTGAACTCGGTGCAGAGCCTGCCTCCGTGTCCGGCGGGCGGCACCTATGCCCTTGCCAACGTCGGCACCAATCCGACCTGCACGTTGAGCACCCTTACGCCGTCACACCATTTGCAATAAATGGTTTGAGAAATCAGAAAAGCCGCTGCTCAGGCAGCGGCTTTTTTGTTACGGCTCTAGCTCCGAATTATAATGGCAAACTTGTCCTGCTATTGGAAAACTGTTCCAAAACGAGGCGGACACTCGGTGTTTAGGCAAAACCGGCGGTCAACCTGAAAGCTGAGAAAATGCCGACGGAGGTGCTAAACTTGCAAATGACGGCTTTTTCGGTTTTCATGTCCAGGATGTGGCGACGTTTCGGCCTGCTGATTTTAATTGCAAGTTTGTTGACAGCGAAGACAAGCCTTGGCGCGGAGTCCGCCGAGGTGAATCTCGATTATGTTGCGCAACGTGCCTATGAACGCGCCCAGTCGCCGTTCCACTCGCCGCGCGCCGATCTGCCGAAGGTGCTGCGCCAGGACAATCTCGACTACGACAAATACCGCGAAATCCGTTTCCGTCGCGACCGGGCGCTGTGGTCTGCGGATGATTTGCCGTTCCGCGTGGAATTTTTTCATCCCGGCTATCTTTATCAGGAGCCGGTGCATGTGAACGAATTTACGCTTACGCACACGCAGCCCATCCGCTTCGTGCAGGACTTTTTCGACTACGGCAAGCTGGACATCGCCAGCCAGATTCCAACGAAGACGGGCTACGCCGGTTTCCGGGTATTGTATGCGCTGAACCAGACCAACCAGCTGGACGAACTCGGCGCGTTTCTCGGCGCGAGCTATTTCCGGCTGCTCGGCAAGAATCTGCATTACGGCCTTTCCGCGCGCGGTCTGGCTTTGGATTCCGGCGAAGGCGACCGGGACGAGGAGTTTCCCATCTTCACCGACTGGTGGCTGGGCAAGCCGCAGCCGGAGGATACCGAACTGCGCCTTTACGCGATTCTCGACAGCGTGAGCTGCACGGGCGCGTATGAATTTTTCATCAAGCCTGGCGACACAACGACGGTGAGCATTCAAGCGGTGCTTTATTTCCGCGAAACAAACAATGTCACCGCCGTGGATAAAAACCGGAAGCCGTCCAAGACCATCGGCCTCGCGCCGCTGACCAGCATGTTCTGGTTCGGCAAGGACACCGAACGCAAGTTTGACGACTACCGCACGGAGGTTCACGACAGCGACGGCCTGCTCGTCCACATGGGCAACGGCGAAGTTTTCTGGCGGCCGCTCGACAATCCGCCGGCCACGCGCCACCAGGTTTTTCACGCGCCAAGCATCAAGGGCTTCGGCCTGCTCCAGCGCGAACGGAATTTTTCCGCGTATCAAGACATGTTCAATCTTTACCACGAGGTGCCCAGCGTGTGGGTTGAGCCGGAAGGCAACTGGGGCGACGGCGATCTGCACCTGGTCGAGTTGAGCACCGGCTACGAAGGCCTGGATAACATTGTCGCTTTCTGGGATCCGAAGAACAAACCCGCGCCGCTCCAGCCCTATCATTTCGGCTACACGCTGCACTGGGAAGGCGGCGATGCAGATTTGAAACGTTCGGAGAACCGCGTGGTTTCCACCCGCATCGGGCCGGACGCGCAGTTTCCCGGCGCGCGGCAGTTCGTCATTGATTTCGACGGGCCGCAACTGGATGCGATTCCCGAAAACCGGCCGCCGGTGGCCGTCGCCAATTGCAGCGCCGGCGCGCGCATCGTGGACAGCTTTGTGGTCCGGAATGATTTTCTCGGCACCTGGCGCGTCATCTTGAAAATGATGCCGCAGCCCGGCAGCCACGAGGCGGTGGATCTGCGCTGCTCGTTGCAGCAAGGCACCAATGTCGTCGGCGAAACCTGGGTTTATCAATGGAGCCCGCCCTGAAAATTCTGCCGGACGTTTCCGGTGAAATCGCCGGGCGGTCGCTGGAGGAATGGAACGCCGCCTACGTGAAGGTGGAAAATTATTTCCACGCGCTCCGCATCCGCAACAAGCCGCTGCTTGGCCAGCTCGTCCTGCGCGTGCTCGAACGCGCCCAGCGCCGCGCGCCCGCCGCGCCGGAGCGCAGCGCCACTGAAATTGCCGCCGAGGAGATGGACCGCATCGTCACTGACTGGTTTGGCGAGGTGCTGCAAACCTCGCCCGTCGGCAGCGAGCAGACCCTTTCCACGCGCGGCCGCCTCGCGCTGCTGCTCGCCGACATGCCGGGCAAATGGCAGGACCAGTTTCTCCGCCCCGGCCCGTGGCCGCAGGAGTTCGTCGAGTCCATGCGCGACAGCTTCTTCCGCGCCGGCCCGGATTTTCAATTGTCAAAGATGATGCCGCGTCCGCTCGACCTCGGCCCGATCACAACGCTCACAAATTTTGGCCGGCTGCCTTACGTCCGCATGGTGCTGGTGTGGACTTTTTTTGCGCTGCTGCTCGTCGCCGTTTTCTGGCTGAGCCATGGCGGTTTTGAACAGATGCGAACCCGGCTGCTCGATCTGGTTGGCTGGTTTGAATAAAATGCCTGGCACCCTGAACATTTCCGTGGTGACGGCACCGCATCTCCGGCGCGGCTGGCGGCTGTTTTTATTTTTCACCTCGGCGCTCGTGCTGACCGGGCTGGTTTCGATGCTGTTTGCCGATCTGCTTTGGCGCACCGGCTGGAGCGCGTCGCGCACGGTGCTGCTGGTGCTGTTCATCCTTTTATTTTTGCTCACCGCCATCGGCTGCATGCATGGCGTCTATGGATTTTTCATCCGCACCTTTGGCACCAACCGCCGTATCACCGCGCTAAAACCGTTCAAGGAACAAAACATTGCCGGGGTCAGCACCGCCATCATCTTCCCGATTTACAACGAGGATTCCGTCCGCGTGTTCGAGGGTTTGCGCGCGACCTACGAATCACTCGAACGCACCGGCCAGCTTGACCGGTTCGACTTTTTCATTTTGAGCGACTCGACCGATCCCGACCGCTGGGTCGAGGAGGAGGCGCGCTGGTCCGAGCTGGTGCGCGACCTCGACGCGCTGGGAAAAATTTACTACCGCCGGCGCCTGTTTAACGAGGCGCGCAAGAGCGGCAACGTCCGCGATTTTCTCAACACCTGGGGCATGCGCTACCGCTATTTCATCTGCTGCGATGCCGACAGCGTGATGCGCGGTGAAACGCTCGTGGACCTGGTAAAATTGATGGAGGTGCATCCGACCGTCGGCCTGATCCAGACCGTGCCGGCGCTGGTCAATGCCGAGTCGCTCTTCGGCCGCATCCAGCAATTTGCCAACCGCCTCTACGCGCCGGTGTTCATCGCGGGATTGAATTATTGGGCGCTGGATTTTGGGAATTACTGGGGCCACAACGCCATCATCCGCACCGAGCCGTTCATGCAGTGCTGCGACCTGCCGCAACTGCCCGGCCGTAAACCGTTCGGCGGGCAAATTTTGAGCCACGATTTTGTCGAAGCCGCGCTGATGCTGCGTGAAAACTGGGCCGTCTGGCTTGCCTACAATCTCGAAGGCAGCTACGAGGAAGCCCCGCAGGCGCTCATCGAAAACGCCCAGCGCGAGCGCCGCTGGTGCCAGGGAAATCTGCAGCATGGCCTCGTCTTGTTCGCCAAAGGATTGCGCGGCGTGAGCCGGATGCACTTGATTCTCGGAATCTTCGGCTACGTCGCCAGCCCGCTCTGGCTGGCGTTTCTCATCACGTTCGAGTGGATTTATTGCGTGCAAAAGCTGACCGGCCTGTCGGACATCACGGTGCAGTCGTTCAATCCGTATCTGAAAAACTGGAGCGGCACGGCGCACGCCTTTTTGGTTTTCATCATCTGCATGGTCGTCATCATGCTGCCGAAATTTCTCTCGCTCATTGACCTCGCTCACGACTGGCCGCGGCGCAAGCAGTTCGGCGGACTGCTCAACGCCACCGGCGGCGTGATCTGTGAAACCCTTTTTTCCACGCTGCATGCGCCGCTGCTCATGCTCTGGCACACGCGGTTCGTGTTGACGAACATTGCCGGCATCAGCGTCGGCTGGGCCACGCAAAAACGCACCGCCGACGGCACCGACTGGCTTTACGCCGCGCAACGGCACTGGGGGCACACGCTCATCGGCGCCTCGTGGGGCTGGTTCACGTGGAGGCTGGATCCCGGACTTTTTTGGTGGTTCACCCCGGTGCTGGCCGGCATGGTTTTTTCCGTGCCGTTGAGCGTGCTGACGAGCCGTCGCGGCCTCGGTGCGCGCGCCAAAAGCGCCGGGCTGTTTTTGACGCCGGAAGAAACCCAGCCGCCCGTTGAACTCGTCTCGTTGCGGTCGCGCATGAGAATTCATGAACTGACGGGAGATGAATCGCCGCGCTGCCGCATCCATGCCGGTCTCGCCGCCGCCGTGCTGGATCCGTATGTGAACGCCATCCATGTCACGCTGCTGCGCGAAAAACAGTTGAACCCGGTTTATGCCGAGCATCTCGTCCGGATGGGAGCGGGCACCGAAGCCGTGCGCGAACTGGGCGAAAAACTGCTGGCCGGCGGGCCGGAAAAACTGACGCCGTCCGGGCGCATGGCGGTGATGGCCGACCAGCGGGTGATGGTGTGGCTGCACCAGCAGGCGTGGCTGCGGCCGGAGGAAAAACTGGCGCCGTGGTGGCGCGCGATGATCCGCGAATTCAGCCAGCGGGAAAATTAAAGCAGCTCCACCACGCGTTGCAATTCGGCGTCGGTGTTGTAAAGGTGCGGTGAAATGCGGATGTAATTTTGCCCTTTGCGGTCAGTGCGCAGCGAGGCGATGACGCCGGCTTCCGCCAGCTTTTGGTTCAGCGGCGCAAGGTCTTTGCCCGGCGTGAAAAAGGTGGTAATGCCGCTGGCGTTTTCCGGTTTCGGCTCGGCGTTGAGCACGATAAAACCTTTAGCTTGCAGTGCCGGGACGAGCCAAGCGCGTTTGCGGAGCAGCTCGGCGGCAATGTTGTCCACGCCGATTTCCAGCGCCAGTTCCATCGCTGCGAGCAGGCCGACGAGGCCGATGAGGTTGTGCGTGCCGGCTTCAAATTTCGCCGCGCCGCCGCGGAACTCGATTTTTTCCTGCGCGACAAAATTCGGGTTGCGCACGTTGTGCCAGCCGTAAACGGGCGGGTTCAATTTCGCCTGCAAATCTTTTTTGACGTAAAGCAAACCCGCGCCGCACGGGCCGAGCAGCCATTTGTGCGAATCAGCGGCAAGAAAATCCACATGCTGCACGGTCGTTGGAAACGCACCGAGCGTCTGGATGGCATCGAGGCAAAATAAAATTCCGCGTTCGCGCAAAAATTTGCCGACGGCGACGTGGTCGAGCCGGTAGCCGCTGATGAAATGATTCGATGCGAGCGCGACAAGGCGCGTGTTTTCGTCCACCTGGCCCATCACGTCAATCACGCGGATGATGCCAAGACCGCGCGTGTTGAGGAGGCGGACTTTCACGCCCTGTTCGGCGAGCGCCATCCACGGATAAACATTGGACGGATAATCGTCGTGGTAAATCAGGATGTTGTCGCCCTTGCGAAATTTCAGCCCGGCGGCGACGAGGCTCAGCGCCAGCGAGGTCGGCCCGACGAGCGAAACTTCGTCCGGCTCGCAGTTCAACAGTTGCGCACCGGCCTTGCGCGCATCGGCAATGCGGTGCATGACGAAGGCTTCCTGGTCGCCGAGCGTGCCGCCGTTGGCACAGTCAATCATGGCCTGCGCGACGCGGCGCGGCAGTGCGCAGACGCCGGCGTGGCCGAGGAAGATTTTATTTTTCGCGACGGGAAACTCGTGCTGGCGGAGTTCCTCGTTTGACAGGATTTCGGACAATGTCATGCGGGGAAATTACCGTAAAATGAAAAACGGCAAAGCGGAATCAAATCCACCTTGCCGTTTCGTGAAAGATTATTTCAGGCGGTGGCGCGGTCAAGGCTGGCCTTCAAATCGCGCTTGCTCTTGGCCCCAACCATCTGCTCGGCGACCTGGCCGTTTTTGATGACGAGCAGCGTGGGAATCGCGCGCACCCCAAACTGCGCGGCGAGGCCCTGATGTTCGTCAATGTTGACCTTGCCGATTTTGACCTTGCCCTGAAATTCGGTGGCGAGTTCGTCCAGCACGGGCGCAATCATCTTGCACGGGCCGCACCATTCCGCCCAGAAATCCACCAGCACCGGCGTGGCGGATTTCAGCGCTTCAGTTTCAAAATTGTCCTGCGTGAGAGTGACGATCAGCGGTGAGGCCATAAATTAGCTGGAGAAATTTTCAACGACATTTTTCAAAGTGAAGAACACCCAGGTCACGCCCCCGACGGCGACGAGGCTGGCGACGGTGGCGGAGTAAATCAAAATTTTGTCGAGCGGCTTGATGGACGGCACGGCGGCCACGGCGGTTCGTTGAGCCATCGGCGCAGGTTTTTGGGAGGCAACCGGCGCGGCACCACCTTTGGCCGGCGCGGCGGCGTGAGCAGCAGGGGCGGCTGCCGCCGTTCTCAAGGCCGGAGCTGGTCCGGCCTGGGCGGAGCCCGCTGCGGACACGGGACTCGGCGCGCCGGTTGGCCCGCCGGGCGGCAGCGTTGGCAGTTTGATGGTTGGCGCGGCCGTCGGCTTGGGCGGCAAATTGATGCGGACGGTTTCCTTTTTTGGCTGAACCTTGCCGGTTTCTTTTTTCGGCGGCGGCACGGCGCCGGTCGGTCCGGGCGCGGGCGTGGGCGTAGGATTAATCGGAGGAATGTCAGCCATAATGTTTGCGGCTCAAGATAAACCGGGCGGGATTGCTGTCAATTTTAATTCTAAAACAAAAAATATTATTGTCGGCGTTCTGACAGAAATCGGATCAGGTTTTTTCCTCGATCAATTCACGGCGCGCACCGCCAAGCAGTTGTTCGACGAAGTTTGTAGAATACACGCCCCGGCGGAAATTGGGATCCTGCATGATGGCCTGCTGGAATGACATGGTGGTCTTCACGCCGGTGATCATATATTCATTCAATGCACGGTTCATGCGGTCAATGGCTTCACGGCGATCCTTGCCCCGGACGATGAGCTTGCCGATCATCGAGTCGTAGGTCGGCGGAATCGTGTAGCCGGCGTAGGCGTGGGTGTCCACGCGCACTTCGCGTCCGCCGGGCTGGTAATACATTTCGATGCGGCCAGGGCTGGGGCGGAAATCATTGAAGGGATCCTCGGCATTGATGCGGCACTCGATGGCGTGACCTTTCATCACAATATCGCCCTGCGAATAGCGCAGCGGTTCGCCCATCGCGATTTCGATCTGGGCGCGCACCAAATCAATGCCCGTGACTTCTTCCGTGACGGGATGCTCCACCTGGATGCGCTTGTTGACTTCCAGAAAATAAAAATTGCCATGGTCGTCCACGATGAATTCCACCGTGCCGGCATTGGTGTAACGCGCGGCTTCGGCGATGCGGATGGCCGCCTTGCCGATTTTGTCGCGCAGCTTGCGGAATTTCTGCTCCAGCAGCGGCGATGGTGATTCCTCGATCAATTTCTGGTTGCGGCGCTGCACCGAGCAGTCACGCTCGCCGAGGTGGATGATTTTTCCTTTGTTGTCGCCGAGGATTTGAATCTCAATGTGGTGCGGGTTCTCGATGAATTTCTCGATGTAAACGCCCGAATTGCCAAAACATTTTTCCGCTTCAGAGCGGGCGGTGTGGTAGCCCTTGACCAGCGAAATGTCGTTGTGCGCGATGCGCATCCCGCGCCCGCCGCCGCCGGCCACGGCTTTGATCATCACCGGATAGCCAATTTTTTTGGCGATGACCAAGGCGTCCTTTTCATTTTCCACGGTGCCTTCAGAGCCGGGCGGAACTTCCACGCCCGCCTTCTTGGCGAGAGCGCGGCTGACCGCCTTGTCCTCCAAGGCGCTCATTGCGCGCGGACTGGGACCAATGAAGCGAATGTTGCAGCTCTCGCAAACTTCCGCAAAATGCGCGTTCTCCGACAAAAATCCGTAGCCTGGATGAATCGCGTCCACGTCCGCAATTTCCGCCGCGCTGATGATTCGATCAATTCGCAGGTAGCTTTCCGACGAAGCCGCCTTGCCGATGCAGATCGCCTCGTCAGCCATCTGGACGTGCATCGAGTTCGCGTCCACCTCGGAATAAACCGCGACGGTGCGGATGTTCATTTCCTTGCAGGCGCGGATGATGCGGACGGCGATTTCTCCCCGATTGGCGACCAATACTTTTTCGAACATGATGGGTGCGGTTGAAACCGTTTAAGCTGGACGAACTTTAAACAGAGGCTGACCAAACTCCACTGGCTTGCCGTTTTCAACAAGAATCTGGGTGATGACGCCTTTAACTTCAGACTTGATCTCGTTCATCACCTTCATCGCCTCGATAATACAAACCACGCTATCAGGATTTACTTCTGCGCCGACATCAATGTAGGAAGCAGATTCCGGCGAGGGAGAACGATAAAATGTTCCAATCATCGGCGATTTTATGTCAATTTCGCCAGAATTGGCTGTTGCAGCGACTGTCGTTGTCGCCCCTACTGATGCTGGCAAAGCTGGAGCTGTGACCGACATCGGTATCACTTGGACTGCGTCATCACTCTGTGCCACTGGAGAAGCCCCGTTTAGCCCGCGTTTCAAGCGGAGCTTTGAATCTTTTTCTTCTAGTTCAAACTCCGTTATGGAGTTTTTCTTCATCAAATCAATGATGGCTTTGATATCTTTTAGATCCACAATACGTTTTCGTTAAAGAGTTATAAAAATGCTGCAAACAGGCTGTTTAATTAAAAATAGCAGGGGCATATTTAAGTCCCTGCTAAAAACAACAAGTAATAATTTTGAAGTCTATTTTCTGGCAACGGAAACGTCAAGTCATTATTTTTGGAAAAATAATACCGATTTTATAGGGTAAACTAATTCATTTATTAAATTCGTTAACGTAAACGGAAGCTTCCAATCCAAGAATATACGATTTTGCTCCAAATCCGCAGATTTGTCCCCGGCAAACCGGCGCAATCAGCGATTTATGTCGGAACTTTTCCCGTGCATGGATATTGGAAAGATGGATTTCAATTGTCGGCACACCGACGGCTGATATCGCGTCGCGTAGCGCGACGCTTGTATGCGTGTAGGCGGCGGCATTAATGACAATCGCCTCAAATTTTCCCTTGGATTCCTGAATCCAGCCGACGAGATCGCCTTCAAGATTTGACTGTCGAAAATCAACTTCTACTTTCAACTCCGCCGCTCGCGTTCGGACCTGAGCCTCGATGTCTGTCAAAGTCAGCCGGCCATAAATTTCCGGCTCGCGGGTGCCAAGCAGGTTTAAGTTAGGGCCGTTGAGAAACAGAACTTTCATGAAGACAAACTAGCAACCGGATTTTTCTTTGTCGAATTCAAATATTTTTGCCCAACCAAGCAGCCCAATAACGTAAAAGCCGGCCACGCCAACGCCGGAATATAAAGTCCAAATTCACCAAAGCCTTGGGCGAACCAGCCAAGCAGCCCTGCTAAAATGGCGAACGATAATGGATCGCCGCTGCGCAAAAGTTTTTTGGCGGCCACCGTCAATGACAAAATGATCCACGCAGTGTAACTCAATCCGCCGACAATGCCGGAATCAGAAAACTGTTCGAGATAATCATTATGTGTGAGTCGTGCCATTTCGGCCGCCGGCGATTTTATGTGTGCATAAGGCCGCTGAAACGTTCCCGGCCCCGTGCCAAAAACCGGATTGGCGGCGGTGGTTTGCACCGCCGCCCGCCAATAATCAAATCGCGCGCCGACGCTCGTGGCACCGTTGGCGAAATAATTGTGGAAGCGGATGGCAAAAATGCCCAGGCCAAGGCCTAAAACAATTGTGACTATCACAAGCTTGAGTTTAATCGGCCAGTCGACCCGCAGCAGAAGCAACCCGATGACGGCCATGCCGATAAGCCAGCCGAGTTTTGAACCGCTCCAAAAAAATGCCGCACCACCGAGAAAAATCGTAAGTGCAATCGCAGCGAGACGGATCACCGGCTTTAATTTCTTGGTCGCCCCGAACGCGAGCGTGAGCGACAGCGGCCAGAGCAGGAGAACGATTCCGGCCAGTGCATTTGGATAGACGAGGGTTCCGGCGACACGGCCTTTTTTAAATTTATCGAGGATGACCGGGTTTGCCATATCCGTGCCGTTGGTGGTGATAATGATACTTTCATTCTTCATTTCCGCGACGGTTTGGGGTGGAAAATTAGTCCAGCCCGCACGTTCGCCCTCGACCAGCATCTGGAGATTTTGCGGAAATTCAAAAACGCGCTGGTCAATCCCGCGAACGAGGCAGAAGGCAAACGCCGCAAGCAGGCCGGGCAGAAGCCAGCGCCATAACTGTTCGCGGGCATAAATCATGGCGCCCAAATAATAAGCGGTGACGCAGCCAAAAAATTGCCAGAGGGTGGCGCTGGTCAAATCCGTGTCCACGGTTTGCGTGGCGGAAGCAAACTGCCAGCCGAGCCACGCCAGCGGCAACAGCCAGAGCCAGCGGGTTTGCGGCCAGAAATTATTTTTTTTTAAAATAAGCAGCGCTCCGAAACCGGCCAGCGGCAACAAAATCCAGTTGGCCCAATGCAATGGCCACGGTTCATTGAGAAATTCCGACGGCGTGCTTGGTGCGGAAATTTTATGGTCGAGGATGACCGGATTGCCAAATTTCCAGATACAGAGGCCAAGGAAAAGTCCGAACGCGAGCGTGTAAAGTTTCGTCGCGGAAAGATTTTTCATCGGGTCAGAGCTGCAATTTGAGCAGGCCGACTTCGAGGGCAAGCGCTTCCTGCACATTGGTGTGGAGCAGCCGCTGGGTTTGTTCGAGCACTTGCAAATTTTCCTGCGCCTGCGGCGGCGTGAGGCGGCGGGCGACTTCTTCCGCACCGGCAATTTGCGGCAGGTGCAGCAGCTTCTCGCTGCCGGCCAGGGTGAGCAACCAGACATCGCGCAGCCACCATTGCAGGAGCAGCAATATTTCTGCGCGCAGCCGGCGATATTCAGCCTCGATGCCAGCTTTCAATTCCTCTTCCCATTTTTCGCGCAGATCTTTCTCCGCGTCGTCATATTTTTCCAGTGGCGAGCGCGCAGTCAAAGTTTCATCCACGCGGGCGCGTAGGGTGTTGAGGTGTTGCAGCAATGAATCGAGCAGTCGGTAGCGGCCAAAAAGACTTTTTTGCTCGCCGGCCGCGGCGGAACTGAATTGCTGCAGCCAGATGGACTGCTCGGCGGAAAGCGTGTGTGCGGTTTCGGTGGAGAAATTCAGGCGCAGGCAACGCGACAAGATTGTTTCCAAAATCCGCGATGGCTCGGTGGAAAGCAGTATGAGAACCGATTTGGGCGGCGGTTCTTCAAGCGTTTTCAGAAAGGCATTCGCGGCCTGGGCGTTCAGCCGGTCGGCACCGGCGATGATGGCAATTTTGTAGCCGGCCTCGGTGGGCTTGAGCTGGATTTCGCGCGTGAGTTCGCGCGTCTGGTCAACGGAGATGATGCGCGACTTGGATTCGGCCCGTGCCCAGTGGAGGTCGGCGTGGTTGTCGTGATCGATTTTTTTGCAGTTCAAACACTCGTCACAGCAGTCGGTGGCGATGCCGGAAGTTCTTACTGGATTCTGACAATTGAGCGTTTTCGCCAGCGTGCGGGCGAGCGTTTCGAGTTCTTCCAGCTGATGGCCTGCGAAAAGATAGGCGTGGCCAAGCCGACCGCGGGCGAGTGAGCGTTGCAAGAGCTGGACGCCTTGAGGTTGTTTCTGAAAATCGATGAAGGCCATTATGTCGTGTAACAGGCAAATTATCTGGTTTCAATGCTTCCAGCTTCCAACCGTCAATGGACATCATATTAAGCCATTGATTTAAGTGGTGCCGACGGAGGGGGTCGAACCCACACATCCTCACGGATACTAGATTTTGAGTCTAGCGCGTCTGCCAATTCCGCCACATCGGCCACCTAAATATCAACGATTTACGATTATTTTCTGCTGGAGTTTGACAATTGCTACAGAATTTGCGACAGTGTTGCCGTATGAAACGCATGGCAACGCCGGGCAAACATCAATCTGGTGCAACTTCAAGTCCACGCCGCTATAAATACACCAAGGTGCTGGACAATCGCAAGCACGCAATTCGCGGCCTGTGGCGGCGCAACGGCAAGTTCGTGGCCCGGATCACTGTCGAGGACGAGGCCGGGCGCAAGAAAGTCAAGTGGGTGCCCCTGACAGCGGTGACCGCTGCCGCTGCGCAGGAAGAGTTCCGGACCCTGCTGGTGGAACGGGGTGAGGACCGGCTGCGCCACATCGGCCGCTGCCCGAAGTTCACCGACTATGTGGCGGAGACGTATGAGCAGCGGCTGGCCACGGCCGGCAAGAAACCCGGCACACTGGTCACCGAGCATGTGCATCTGAAACAATTGCGCGAATCCATCGGTCATCTGACCCTGGACAAAATCCGGCCCCACCACGTCACCGCCCATCTGCAAAAACTCAAACAGCGCGGCATGGCCAACCGCACCTGCAACCTCGCACTGGTGGTTTTGCGGAATGTGCTCAAGAACGCGAAGGTGGACGGCTTCATCAAGAACCTGCCGGTGGACGGCATCGTGTGGCAACGCAGCGAGAAGAAGGCCCGCCATCTCTTCACCCGTGAAGAAATCGACCTGTTTTGCCGCGCGGCCCTGACCGCCTCCAAGAACGGCGTCGAGTTTGCTGATTATGTGCGCTTGCTGGCGCTGTGCGGCGCCCGCGAACAGGAAACCATCAAGGGACGGTGGACCGATGTGGATTTCGAACACAAGCTGCTCACCATTGGCGCGGAGGGCGACACCAAAAACCGGGAAGCCCGACGCGTGGACTTCAACGCCGGATTGGAATCGCACCTCCAGGCCATGCTTGCCCGCCGCGCGCCAGATTCACAGTGGCTGTTTCCGAGTCCGCAGCGCGGCGATCAGGACACTCATGCCAAGACCTTTCGAGAATCTTTGCTGCTGACCCGCGCCGTGCCTGGCTGGATTTGCCGGAATTGCAAACACATCTCCTTCGGCACGGAGACATTAAATGCCTGCCAGCAATGCCAAAGCCCGCAGCTGGAATACAAGGAGACGGTGTTGCCGGCGCCACTGCAAAAGTTTGGATTCCATGACTGTCGGCACCATCTAATAAGCTACGCCGTGATGAGTGGCATTGATTATATGACGATCGCGCGGTGGGTCGGGCATAAAGATGGCGGAATTCTCATTGGCAAAGTATATGGACATTTGAGCAACGAACATGCACAGACGCAGGCTGCGAGGATGAATTTCGGGCCGGTAGCTGCGCGTTATGCGTGGCAGTCTTTTCCCGTCGCGACGCTCTACAATGGCGCGGGACTTCCGGCCGTGCCGTTTCGCGCCGACCATCGGTAAGAATGCGGATCGCACCACAATTTTATCCGATTCCAGCTTCCATTCAGTGCCAGTGAAAGTGCCAGTGAATGGGTGATGAATGAATTATTGGTGAGTAGTTGATTGGTATTGTATGCGTAATGTCGAGTGCTTGACAAACGTGCAAGAATGCCTGATTTTATTGGCGTTCGTTAGTTATGAGGCTGTTCGCCTGTGGTGGTGGGGTGGTAATTGTGGAGCAGTGATTTTCGATCTCGATCTGATTATTGTTCCAGTTGTTGTTTTGCAATTGGACTCCTTCCCATTTAGGAGCCAATTCCTCACTGAGTATCACCACTTTATTCAGGCGACCGGGCATTGCAAGCTTTTTTCGTCCGGGCGGCAACGGGTGTAGGCCGCGACCCTGATCCAGCTTGCCGGAAAGTGTTTTGTATCATGGACCTAGGCGCGGGCCATCGGTTCTTGACCACCAGTGAACCACAAACGGCTTTTTTTGTTTTCGTTCAGCAACAACCGCATGGGGGGACACCCCTCATTCGCCCGGACAATCTGAAGGATTTCAATCATTCAGCCGGGGCCGGCTACCATAATGCGGTTGGAGCCCCGCCAAAGGTCGAACCCCAGCCAAAATGCATGTGGCCATTTCATGCCACATTGCGCGGGGACGTTTTCCTGCGAAACTAGGAGCATGAAATCCCAAAAAACATGGAATTTGAATGGTTGCTCCGCAAATGAACAACCATATTTTCGCAACGCCGCGTCGCGCGCGAAATTTATTTGACCCCGCTCGCTTTTGCATTCTTCGACGCAAAACCATCCGCCGCAGCCCAAGAACATGCGCATCCATGCCGCCAAACATTCGCGCCGACCGTTCATTTTATTGACACGGGCTGCGCTGGTCATTTTTTGCTGCATTGCCGCCGGCAAGATTGACGCCTGGCAGATGAAACAGGCGCCGTTGATGACGCAATGGGCGGCCTTGGTGGACACGAACAATCCTCTGCCTGAATATCCCCGTCCGCAAATGGTCAGAACCAACTGGCTCAATTTGAACGGCATCTGGCAGTTTCAGCCCGGAGCCACCAACGACCCGGTGCCGACGGGCCAGACTTTGTCGAGCCAGATTCTGGTTCCCTATCCGATGGAGTCGGCGATTTCCGGCGTGATGCAGTATTATGAGTTTTCGTGGTATAGGCGGACGTTGATTGTGCCTTCGGCGTGGAGTGTGGAAAGAATCATTCTACATTTGGATGCAGTGGACTGGCAGGAGACGGTTTATGTGAACGGGCAGATGGTTGGCGTGCATAAAGGAGGTTACGATCCGTTCAGTTTCGACATCACGTCTTATCTCAACGGAGAAACCAACGAGTTGATCGTACAGGTTTATAGTCCTGAAGACAATGGCGGCCAGCCGCGCGGCAAACAGACGCTTTATCCAGGCGGCATTATGTATACCTCTGCGAGCGGCATCTGGCAGCCGGCCTGGCTGGAGCCGGTGGATGCCTCGGGCGTCAATAATTTGCAGATCGTGCCGGACGTGGACAATTCGCAACTGCGCCTGACGGTCAATACCTACGCGACCAGCGGCGTGACGGTGGTGGCGACGGTGTCGTCCAACGCCGTGCCCGTCAACACGGTGACCGGCAATCCGCAGACGGAACTGGATATTCCCGTGCCGAATCCAAATTTGTGGTCGCCGGAAAATCCATTCCTCTATGACCTGCAAATTTCCGTCATCCACAACGGCGTGACGAATGACAGCGTGACCAGTTATTTTGGGATGCGGAAAATTTCTGTCAGCAATGTGAATGGCGTGCCGAAAATATTCTTAAACAACCAGCCTTGTTTTGAAATGGGACCGCTGGATCAAGGATTCTGGCCGGATGGCATTTACACCGCCCCGACGGATGCCGCCCTAGAATACGATTTGCAGCGGGAAAAGGCGCTCGGTTTCAACGCGGTGCGCAAACACATCAAGGTGGAACGGCAGCGCTGGTATTATTGGGCGGACAAACTGGGATTGCTGGTGTGGCAGGACATGCCCAGTTGCAATTCCTACACGGGCAATCCCAATCCGCCGGCGGTGGATCCGCTGGATTTCATTGCGGAATTGACCGCGATGGTGACGAACCATTGGAACAGTCCGTGCATCATCATGTGGGATATTTTCAATGAAGGCCAGGGCGAGGCCGGCAGCAGCAACGGCGTGGGCCAGACCAACACCGCCTATCTCGGCTCACTGGTCAAAACGCTGGATCCATCGCGCCTGGTCAACCAGGCCAGCGGCGGCAGTTACTTCGGCGTGGGCGATGTCCTCGACAGCCATAGTTATCCCGACCCTGGTGATCCCATCAGCGCGACGCAGGCGCCGGTGGACGGCGAATTTGGCGGCATTGCCTGGCATGTGAACGGACATTTGTGGAATCCGGCCCTGGCCGGGACCGGCTACCTGCTGGCCAGTTCCATTGATGACATCGCCACGATGTATGATGGCTACCTCAATGAGGCGGTGAACTTCAAGTCGGCTGCGAACGGTGGATTGAACGCGGCCATCTACACCCAAATCACCGATGTGGAAAACGAGTGCAACGGCCTGATGACCTATGACCGGCTGGTGAAGCCGGATCCCAACCGGATAAAAATCTCGAATCAAAAGGCCATCACCGGCCAGTTCATTGAGACGACCGTGGTGCCCACTTCCCAAACCATTCCGCAGACGTGGCAATGGACGACCAGCACGCCAGCCACGAACTGGTATGCCGCGAATTTTAATGCCACCGGTTGGAACACCGGCCAGGCTGGCTTCGGCACGACGGACCCGGGCGTGATCCCGAACACGGCGTGGACCACGCTGGGCTATATTTATTTAAGGCGCACATTTAATCCCGGAATCCTTTCCGCGCAACAAATGAGCAACCTCGTTTTCACCGTTTATCATGACGAGGACGTGGCCATTTACATCAACGGGGTGCTGGCGGGTTCGGCCTCCGGCTATTCGACGACTTACGTCAACCTGCCAATGACCCCGCGAGGTCTGGCGGCAATTATTCCCAACGGCACCAATGTTCTGGCCGTGTCTTGCTACCAGAGCACCGGCGGACAATTCATTGATGTCGGCATTTCCATACAATATCTGGTGGCAAACACACTGACGGCTCCGAATGATTACATCGGCTATTGGCCTTTGGATGCCGCGAATGGAACCATCGCCATGGATGCTTCCGGGAATGGCAACAACGGAATGGTGAACGGGGCGACTTGGAACCCCAACGGCCAGATCAATGGTTGCTTGAGTTTCAATGGGATCAACAATTCGGTTCAGATCAGCAATCCAGTCAGCGCTGATTTCAGCATCGCTTTCTGGGTCAAGACCACGCAGGCCGGCGGCGTTACGAATTGGTATGATGGAGCCGGACTGGTGGATGGCGATTACTCTGGATCCACCAATGACTTTGGAACATCCCTGGTCGGCGGCAAGTTTGCGTTTGGGGTTGGCCATCCCGATACGACGATTGTTTCAACCAGCTCAATCAATGATGGCGCCTGGCATGAATGCGTGGCCACCCGGATGCAGGCCACCGGTGCCATGAGCATTTACGTTGACGGTGTTTTGCAGGCGACTGGAACCGGCAACATGAATTTACTGACCGCCTCCGCCCAATTGCAATTGGGTCAAATCGCCTCGGGTGGCGGCTATTTTAACGGCAACCTGGATGAGATTCAGATTTTCAACCGGGCCTTGGGCAACAATGAAATCACCGCGCTTTACGACAACAGCGCTTTCGCACCTGACGCGCCGCCCAGTTTGACGGCCACGGCCGGCAACGCCCAAGTGTCGTTAAACTGGTTTGAATCATTTTTTGTCACGGGTTACATGGTAAGCCGTTCAACTGTCGGCGGCGGGGCTTACACCGCCATTGGCACCACGACCACCACGAGTTATACCGACACCAACGTGGTCAACGGCACAACCTATTACTATGTCGTGTCGGCCGCGAACACGTTTGGCGCCGGCACCAACTCAAGTGAAGTTGTTGCAACTCCTTTCAACCTTGCGGTCTGGTTCAGGGCGGATGCAATTACTGGACTAACCAATGGCGCGGCCGTGTCCATCTGGCCGGATGTAAGCGGCAACACCAACAACGCTACGCAGGCCACCATCAGCAAGCAACCGGCTTATGTGACTAACACCATGAACGGCCTGCCAGTGGTGCGGTTCATTTCGACTAACAGCACCTGCTTGAGCTTCAACCGTCCGGTGCAGTATGACTTTACGATGATAGTTGTCTATCAAAGCAGTCAGACCAATCAGGGGACGGGCACGGCGTTTTACAACGGGGCGGGACTGGTGAATGGTGATCAGCCGAATGCGCAGGATGATTTTGGCGCCAGCCTGAATGGCAATGGGAAACTCATCGTGGGCACCGGCAATCCCGACACATCCATCAATTCTGGCGGCGGAGAATATAATGACGGGCAGCCGCACATACTGACGTTCAAGCGGACGGAGAGCACGGGTGCCATCGTGTTGTATGTGGACGGAACGCAGAAGGCGACGGGGATGGGCGGCACGCAGTCGCTGACGGCGCCGGCAACCTTGGACCTCGGAGCAGTGCCGAGCGGAGGCGGATATTTAAGTGGTGACATTGCCGAGGTCAAAATTTTTAACACACCGCTTTCCGACAGTGACCGCATCGCCGAGGAAAACGCGCTCAAGGGCGAGTATGGATTAAGCGGAGGCACCGCCCCGGCGACGCCGACTGATCTGGCCGGCACTGCCGGCAACCGGCAAATCTCTCTGGCTTGGATGCCATCAGCAGGAGCGGTCACTTATAATCTCTGGCGTTCGACGAACAATGGCGCAAGCTACCAATTAGCCGCAACCGGGCTGACCACGACCAGTCATGTGGATACGAATGCCGCAAGTAGCCTGACGAATTTTTACGAAGTGGTTGCTGTGAACGGTGTCGGACCCAGCATGAACTCGGCGGCGGTGGGGGTATATTTGCCGCTGCCGACGCTGGGGTTGAACGTGAATGGCAATGCCTTGGAAATCAGTTGGCCGGATTCGGCCAGTGACTGGGAATTATATTTTGCCACCAACCTGAATCCGCCGGTGACTTGGCTGCCAGTGACCAACGCGGTTGACGCCAGCAACGGGTTGTTGCAAGTCAATGTGCCGGCCGGTTTGGGAACGCGATTCTTTCGTCTTTCGGCGCCTTGATGGCTGGGGGGCGGGATGGTTTGCCGATTGCAGACGGCGCTTTACGCTTCGGGTGTATTGTTTATGATGCTGTCTACCTTGAACCGAAGCATTTATATCGGCCTGCTTTGTTGCTGTGCTGGCCTCGTGTTTTCTGCTGGTGTCCGTGGGGCGGATGAGAATCTGGCCGAGACGGTGGGAAGCATGCGTCTCTGGCACAGCGCAGACGGCCTGCCGTCGGATTCGGTGACAGCGATCATCCAGACGCACGATGGTTTTCTTTGGGTTGGCACCAGCGAGGGGTTGGTGCGTTTTGATGGTGTCAAATTTACCGGCCTCCCACTGACCGCCGCCTCCACGAATAATCCGGTGTATGTGACAAGCCTGTGTGAGGACAGTCGCGGCAGCCTCTGGATCGGCACCCAGCAGAACGGACTGTTTCAATTTGCTGAGGGCACGGTGCGGCACTACCTGACGTCGGATGGATTGTCCGATGATAGCGTTTCAAGTCTTGCGGCGGATAATCAGGGCCAGGTTTGGATCGGCAGCAAATCCGGTTTGAATCTCTGGACCGGCCACGGTTTCAAATTGTTCACCACGCGCGACGGTCTGCCGGACGAATCGGTTTCCGGCATAAACATGGCGCGTTCGGGGACGGTGTGGATCACGACGCGCGCCGGGATGTGCCGGTTCATCGACGGGCACATCACGCCCTATCTGTTTCGCACGGAAAGCCAGGGACGCAGCCCGGAATACCTAGGAGCCTACGAAGACCGTCAGGGAAACCTGTGGGCTTTCGGTGACACTTATCTGATCAATCTGGCCGAGGGCAAACGGTTCAATTACTTTCGCAGTTCCGAATCGGCTTCCGTGCGCATCTGGAGCTTGTGCGAAGGCCGGAATGGAAGGCTCTGGATCGGCACCAGCGGCCGGGGGCTGTTCTGCTTTGAGGACAACCGTTTTCAGCCGGTGGTTTTTGGTGAAGACCGCTGGCCGTATGACGTGCGCGCCATCTGCGAAGATCTCGAGGGCAATCTCTGGCTGGGCACTTCGGGCGGTGGCTTGGCGCAACTACGTCCGCAGTCCGTGCATGTCCTGCGCGCTGGACAAGGTCTGCCGGCCAGTCCGCCCACCGCGATTGCGTTGGATGCCGCCGGTCGAATTTACGTTGGCCTGCAGCGCGGCGGGCTGTTTGTGGGCCAGTCTGGCCGGTTCGACCGCGTGGGCGGCAGCGACGGATTGACGGTGCAGAACTTTATCACATCGGTCTGCATTGACCACGATGGCATCGTATGGGCGGGCACGCTCGGCGATGGATTATATGGCCTGTTGAACGGCCGAGGAATTCATCTGACCACGGCGGATGGTTTGGCTGACAACTGCGTGCTCGCGGTCAGTGCGGATGTTGCGGATGGTATTTGGGCCAGCACCGGCGCCGGCACATTGCAAAAACTTTCGCGGCAAGCCGCGATCCGGTTTGATGCCGGACAAAATTTGCAGGACACGCTCGTGACCACTCTGATTTCAGCCGCTGGCGGCGGCCATTGGCTGGGAACTAAGGACGGCCGGATTCTGCGGGAACAACATCAAAAATTCACAGAAGTTGCGCTGCCAAAAAATGCCGGCATTCAACCGGTGCTGGCGTTATACCAAAACCAACGGGGCTGGCTCTGGATTGGCACCGATGGCGGCGGATTGAGCTGCATGAATGGCAAGACGGGAGTTAACTGGAACACCAGCAATGGCCTGCCAAACAACATCGTGGCCAGCGTGGTGGAGGACGACGCAAAAAATGTCTGGCTCGGCACCGGCGCGGGCATTTACCGGATCACCCATGGCGATCTGCTCAAGACCCTCGCCAATCCGCAGATTCCCATCCTCTGTCGATTGATATCCGAGGCCATAACCATGCCGGAGTCCACGACAGTTTTTGGCGGCCCGCGCGCGGTGCTGGCGGGCGATGGCGAACTCTGGTTTGCCACCTCCGAGGGCGTTTTGAATGCGGATACCCACCAGTCAGAAATAGTGTCGCTGGCGTTTCCGGTCAGCATCGAAAGCGCGGCGTTTAATGGCCAGCCGCCGGTTTCTCTGCTCCGGGGCGGAATGTGGCTGGCGTCGACGGACATTCGGCCGGCTCCTTTCAAAGCACCGGTGGATTTACAGTCGCTGGAAATTCACTTTACGGCCTTGAGTTTTGCTTCGCCCAAGGAAATTTACTTTCGCCACCGGCTGGAGGGATTTGACTCGGACTGGACGGACGACGCCGGCGTGCGGTCTGTGCGGTATGGCCGGCTGCCCAACGGTAATTACCGTTTCCGGGTGGCGGCCCGCAATGCCGCCGGCGACTGGCAGGAGGCGGTGCCATTTGAATTTGTTGTTCCCACACACATTTATTTCCAACCTTGGGCGATCTTTCTATATATATTGGCGGCCATCGCCCTGGTGGCGGGAATTGTCCGCGTGGTTTCGCACCGGCGGCTGCGACACGCCCTCGCGCGATTGGAACAGCAACAATTGCTCGAGCGCGAGCGGATGCGCATTGCCCGCGACATGCATGACGAAATGGGATCAAAGCTGACAAAAATCTCTTTTTTGAGCGAGCACGCGCAGGTGGCCGTGGATTCCGCCAGCCCGCTCGGCAACAAACTCGAATCCATCGCGCAGGCTTCACGCGAGCTTTTGAAGACGATGGACGAAATCGTTTGGGTCGTTAATCCGCGCAACGACACCTTGGAAAATCTGGCGACCTATTTGAGCCACTATGCCGTGGAATACTTTCAAAATACCAATGTCGAATGCGAGCTGCGGCTGCCGCCGGAAATTCCCCAGCATGCCTTGTCATCGGAGACGCGGCATAATCTGTTTTTGACCTTTGAAGAAGCCTTGAACAACGTGTTGAAACACGCCGCCGCGTCCAGGGCGAAAGTGGAAATGAGCATCAACGCGTTGGAATTTGAACTCCGGGTGACCGACAACGGCAAAGGCTTTGAAGTGCCCGGGTCAGCTACGGAGAATGCCCCGTCGCGCGGCGGCCGCGGCGGCAACGGTTTGAAAAACATGCGCCAGCGGTTGGTGGCCGTCGGTGGTGGATGTTTGATTGTCAGCCAGCCAGGTGCGGGCACCACGGTCACCATCCGCATCCCGCTGGCCAAACAAATCGTCAGATAGACCATGAAAAAAATCATTACCGTATCCATCGTCGATGACGAGGCCGATCTGCGGGAGCACATCGCCGGCTATCTGGCCGCCGCGGGAAACATCCGGTGCAAAAGTGCATATGCCAGCGCAGAAGAAGCGCTGAAACTTCTGCCCAAGGACCGGCCCGACGTGATTTTGATGGACATCAACCTAGGCGAGATGGATGGGATCGAATGTGTCCGTCGTCTGAGCGTGCTCATGCCCGAAGCGCAGGTGCTTATGCTTACGGTTTTTGAGGACACCGAGCAGATTTTTCGAGCCTTGGCCGCTGGCGCGAGCGGCTATCTTTTGAAACGGATGCCGCCGAAAAAACTGCTGGAAGCCATCGAGGAAGTCAGCGCCGGCGGTTCGCCGATGTCGGCGCCCATCGCGCGCAAAGTCGTCCATTCATTCAAAACTTCGCCAGCGCAGGGTAATGAAATGGGTGACCTTTCCCCGCGCGAAAAGTCGGTGCTCGACGGACTGGCCGAGGGCCTGGCTTACAAACAAATCGCCGACCAGCTTGGCGTGAGCATCCACACGGTGCGCAATTACATCCGCCGCATTTATGAGAAATTGCATGTGCGCAGCCGCACCGAAGCCGTGGCAAAATTTTTAAGGAAATGATTTTTCCATCCTCCATCCGCCGCTTAAAATTTATTGGCGGAATGATTTTGATCCTTGCGGCGCTTGCTTCCGTATGGGCCAGCGAGCCAGTTGCCTGGCATGTTAAATCGGCACCACTGATGACGCGCTGGGCGGCGGATGTCAGCCCGACGAACGTGTGGCCGGAATATCCGCGTCCGCAATTGGTGCGCGCGGACTGGATGAATTTGAACGGCTTGTGGGACTACGCCATCACGCCCGATGCCATCAATGAGTTGCCGCCGTCGACCGGGAAAATTTTGGTACCTTTTCCGGTGGAATCCGCCTTGTCCGGGGTGATGACCAATTTTGATGAACACAGCAAGCTCTGGTATCACCGGACGTTTGCCGTGCCGGCGGCGTGGCGGGGACAACGCGTGCGGCTGCATTTTGGGGCGGTGGACTGGCGCTGCGAAGTTTGCGTGAATGGCCGTGAGATCGGCCGGCATCAGGGTGGTTACGATGCGTTCACGTTCGACATTACAGAGGCCTTGCGCTGGAATGGCGTGGAGGACATTTCTGTTTGTGTGACGGATCCCACGGAGAGCGACCAGCCGCGCGGTAAGCAATCGCGCCAGCCCGATGGGATTTTTTACACTTCAACCTCCGGCATCTGGCAAACAGTCTGGCTGGAACCGGTGCCAGAGGTGTGCATTGACCGTTTGAAAATCACACCGGACGTGGACGCCAGATCCGTACATGTCTGGGCGGCGGTCAACAGCCTCTCGGAAACGCTCCGCGTGGAGGCGGTAGTCTCCGTTGGGGGCAAGGAAATCGGGCATGTGGCCGGCCTGCCCAACGCGGACCTGGCCCTGGTCCTGCCCCAGCCTCATCTGTGGTCGCCAGACGACCCGTTTCTTTATGATTTGAAAGTGACGCTTCTGGACGGGGACAAGTCGCTGGATTCCGTAGGCAGCTATTTCGGCATGCGAAAAATTTCATTGAGCAAGGACGATCAGGGTTTGACCCGGATAGCGCTCAACGACCAGTTTGTCTTTCAAATTGGAACACTCGACCAGGGATTCTGGCCTGACGGCATTTACACTGCGCCGTCGGATGTGGCCCTGCGCTCGGACATCGAGTTTTTAAAAAATGCCGGGTTCAATTTCACGCGCAAGCATGTGAAGGTGGAACCGGACCGCTGGTATTACTGGTGCGACAAGCTGGGGCTGCTGGTCTGGCAGGACATGCCCAGCGGCAATAATGCCACGGATGCCGGCCGGCGTGATTTTGAAAGTGAACTGTTCAGCATGGTGGACGGGTTGCGCAATCATCCTTCCATCGTGGTATGGGTGTTGTTCAACGAAGGTTGGGGACAATACGACACGGAAGCGTTGTCCAAGTGGCTGAAGGAGCTGGATTCGTCACGCCTCGTGGATGATGCCAGTGGCTGGACGGACATGCAGGCCGGTGATATGATGGACATGCACAGTTATCCCGGGCCGAATTCAACATCGCCCGAAACGCACCGGGCCGCTGTGTTAGGTGAATTTGGCGGCTATGGACTGGTTGTGCAGGATCATTCCTGGTCAACGCGCCATTGGGGATATGTGATGATGACCAATGCCCAGGACCTGACGGACCGCTATACCGAGGACTACAAACAGATTTGGGAGCTGCACAACCTGCGTGGCCTGAGCGCCGCCGTTTACACCCAGACCGCCGATGTGGAAACCGAATGCGATGGATTGCTCAGTTATGACCGGGCAGTGACCAAGATAGCTCCCGCCGTCCTGCTGGCCGCCAATCAGGGCGGATCATTTCACCCGCCGAAGAAAATTATTCTGGCGGAAGCGATGTTCGGCCGCTCAGTTTGGAAATACACCACCGACAAACCAGGCGCGGACTGGTTTCAACCCGAATTTGACGCCGCCGACTGGCGGGAAGGGATCAGCGGTTTTGGCAGCATCGGCACGCCCGGCATCTTTGTGAACACCACCTGGTCAACCGCCGACATCTGGCTGCGGCGCCAGTTCAGTTTGACAGCGGAAGACATCCCTGAAATGCAACTGCAGGTTTTCCATGATGAAGATGTGGAAATCTATCTGAACGGTGTGCTGGCATTGCAACTTGCCGGGTTCGTCACCGACTATGGCGATTACGAAATTCCCCCCGCGGTGAGAATGTTGCTCCGTCCGGGCGATAATGTCATCGCGGTCCATTGTCATCAAACCACCGGCGGCCAAGGGGTGGATGTCGGCCTCATGGTGCCGTAATCGCACCCGCAGTCCGTCAAACCGGATCAAGTCTAAAGTCGATCAACTAGATGCACTTGGTTCCCAGACCTTATTATTTCGCAGAGCAAAATCACCTATTGAGGCCTCTGCAAAGGGTATGGGGTATGGCGTCGAGCTAGACTTTCCTGCCTTGAAATTCATAGTTTACGGCCACAGATTGAGTCCTACACATCTGGGTAAAGCAGTGTTGGATCGGTTATTTTAGCCCCGAAATTGCTTTTTTGCAGTTTTGGACGCTTTTCGCAATATTAAGTTTGGCGTCCGCAATATTATGAACCGCGTCCGTAATATTGTGGACGGAGTTCATTGCTGACTCACGGGGTTGACGGTTGAGAGGTAAAAAAAGGTTGGCTTGCGGGTTTGCGCCCTGCCACAAGGTAGGGCATGAAAATGAAAACCACAGCCAAGCCAACCGCCAGCAAGTT
>Ga0182024_10000611_pt1 | contig 93057 bp, 87 predicted proteins | sample P32metaG_FD_120480 | JGI IMG/M metagenome (GOLD analysis project Ga0182024, IMG submission 120480) | Permafrost microbial communities from Stordalen Mire, Sweden - P3-2 metaG (Illumina Assembly) | ecosystem: Environmental > Terrestrial > Soil > Wetlands > Permafrost | place: Sweden: Stordalen... | reverse complement strand
CGATCAGCTCCTGTCGAGCCGCCTCGTCGTCCTTCGCGCGCCCGAGGAGGTCGTCCAAGCGCGCGTCGGTCCCCTCCCCGAGGTCGACGCCGCTCGCGAGCAGCCGTGCCTTGGCCGCGAGGTGGCCGACGTCGCCCACCTCGGGGAACGCCGCGAGGACCTGGAGTGCCTCGTCAGGACGCGACTGGTTGAGGAGCTCGCTCGCGAGCGCGAGCGCGATGTCCTCCCGGGCAGGCTCGAGCTCTCGGGCCGCGAACAGCGAGACGACGTCGCCCTTGGCGACCAGCTCGTCGGCCTCCGTCGGCTGTGGCAGCAACGACTCGACGAACGCACGGACCTCTGCTTCGGGGAGCGCGCCGATGAACGAGTCGACCACGGTGCCGCCCACGAGCGCGTGCACCGCGGGGATGGACTGCGCACGAAACGCGTTCGCGACCGTCGGGTTGTTGTCGACGTCGACCTTCACGAGCTCGACCTTGCCCTCCGTCTCGCCGACGACGCGCTCGAGGATGGGGCCGAGCGTCTTGCACGGGCCGCACCACTCGGCCCACAGGTCGACGACGACCGGCACCGTCTTGGACCGCTCGATCGCGACCTCGGCGAAGGTGGCGTCCGTCGCGTCGATCACGCACCGACACTATCGGCGCCCCCCTTGTGTGCGTCGCGGGCGCACTAGCGTCGAACCGATGGGCGACGTGGTCACGGGCATCGACGCCCCGCGCGTCTCGGCGTGGCTGGCCGCGAACGTGGACAGCGCGACGCCGCCGTTCGGCTTCGAGCTGATCGCCGGCGGGCGCTCCAACCTCACCTTCCGTGTGACCGACGCGACCGGTCGCGACTGGGCGCTGCGGCGACCCCCGGTGCACCACGTGCTGCCGACGGCGCACGACATGGTGCGCGAACACACGATCATCGCCGCCGTCGGCCCTGCGGGGGTCCCTGTCCCCCGCGCGATCGCGCTGTGCACCGACGAGGCCGTCAACGAGCGTCCCTTCTACGTCATGGAGTTCGTCGACGGGCACATCCTGCGCGACGCGAGGATGGCGGCGGACGAGCTCGGCGTCGAGGCGAGGGGCCGCGTCGGCACGAACCTCGCGACGACGCTCGCCGGCCTGCACGCCCTTGATCCCGACGCGGTCGGCCTCGGCGGGCTGGCGCGCCACGATGGCTACATCGAGCGCCAGCTGCGGCGCTGGCAGGGCCAGTACGAGCAGATGCGCGTCGCAGGCATCGACCAGGGCGCGATCGTGGGCGAGGTCGGCGAGGCGCTCGCCGCGCGGATCCCGCCCCAGCAACGCGTCTCGGTCGTGCACGGCGACTACCGGCTCGACAACACCGTCCTCAACGACGTGGGCGGCGTGCGCGCGATCCTCGACTGGGAGATCTGCACGCTCGGCGACCCCCTCGCGGACATCGGCATCCTGTGTGACTACTGGGCGGACCCCGGCGACGAGCAGGTGGCCCTCATGGGTGCGGCCCCCACGATGGCCCCGGGGTTCGAGACCCGCGACCAGGTCCTCAAGGTCTACGAGCAGGCGAGCGGCCTCGACTGCACCGAGCTCCCCTACTACCGCGCGTTCGGCTACTGGAAGCTCGCCTGCATCCTCCAAGGGGTCTACGCCCGCTACGCCGCGGGCGCGACCGCCGGGGACGCCGGACCTGTCGACTCGTTCCCCACCCATGTCGTCGCGCTCGCCGAGAGCGCGCGGGACCTGCTCGGGAGCCTCACGTGACGCCGCCCGAGGAGCGCGTCCTCGTCGTCGACGAGCCCACGCTCACCGACCCGGTGCTCGTGGTCGCCCTCGAGGGCTGGATCGACGCGGGGTTCGGCGCGGCGACCGCCATCGCCGCGCTCCTCGAGATCACCGGCTCGTCGATCGTCGCGACCTTTGACGGCGAGTACTTCTTGGACCAGCGGGCGCGCCGGCCGATGGCGCGCATCGTCGACGGCGTGACGACCGAGCTGCGCTGGCCCGAGATACAGCTGCGGCGCGGGATCGACGCGTCGGGCCTCGACGTCCTGCTGCTCGTCGGACCCGAGCCCGACTTCCACTGGATGGAGTTCGCCGAGCTGGTCGTCACCTTGGCGGAGCGCTTCGGGGTCCGCCTCGTCGTGGGGCTCGGCGCCTTCCCCGCCCCCGCCCCGCACACCCGCCCGGTCCGGCTCGCCGCGACCGTCCCCCAGGCCTCCCAGCACCTCTTGGAGAAGGTGGGCCTCGTCGCGGGCGAGCTCGAGGTCCCCGCGGGGATCGTCTCGGCGCTCGAGCTCGCCTTCGCCGACGCCGACATCGACGCGATCACGCTGTGGGCCAGGGTCCCGCACTACGTGGCGACGCTGCCGTACCCGCAGGCGTCCGTCGCCCTCCTCGACGGGCTCGCGGCCATCGCGGGACTCACCATCGAGTCCGACGGGCTGCGCAAGGCCGCCGAGGACGCCCGCACGCGGGTCAACGAGCTCGTGGCGTCCAATCCCGAGCACGCCTCCATGGTCGCCGAGCTCGAGGCGACGATCGACGAGGCGGAGGGCAACGCGCTCGACACCAGCGTCATCCCGACGGGCGAGGACCTCGCCCGGGACATCGAGCGCTTCTTGCGCGGTGAGGAGTCCTGAGGTGGCTGCGTCCAGCGCGTCGACGCCCGAGGATCCAGCGCAGCTGTACCGCAACCGTGCGCGGGCCTCGTCGTTCGGGGCCAACGCCGAGCTCTACGACCGCTCTCGACCCCGCTACCCCGACGCGATGATCGACGAGCTGGCGGCGACCTCGCCGGCCGTGGTCCTCGACGTCGGCTGCGGCACCGGGCTCCTCGGCCGCAGCTTCGTGGAGCGCGGCATCGAGGTCCTCGGCGTCGAGCCCGACGCCCAGATGGCCGCGCTCGCACGCCGCCATGGGCTCCTCGTCGAGGTGGCGACCTTCGAGGACTGGGACCCCGCGGGCCGCCGGTTCGACCTGCTCGTCGCCGGGCAGTCCTGGCACTGGGTCGAGCCGACGCTCGGCGCGACCAAGGCCGCCCTCGTCGTGGCGACCGGCGGGGTCGTCGCCTGCGCGTGGAACGTCGGGGGCCTCGACGACGATCTCGGCGCGGCGCTCATCGTCGTCTACGACGAGCTCGCGCCCGACCAGGCGCGCCCGCTCGTCCCGCACCGGCGCGGCGAGCACGAGCCGCACTCCGCCGAGCTCGCCTTCGTCGCGACGGGCGCCTTCGACGGCCCCGAGCACCGCACCTATGAGTGGGAGCACGTCTACACGACCGACGAGTGGCTCGCCCAGCTCGAGACCCACAGCGACCACGCGCTCATGGCGCCCGACGACCGCGCCCGCTTGCTGGCCGCGGTCAGGGCGGTCCTCGACGCGCGGGGCGGCGCCTTCACGATGCACTACACCTGCGAGGTCGACCGCTACGTCCGGCGCTGAGCGGCCTCAGTCGATCCCCGGCGCGCGCTCCTCGTCGGCGATGCCGAGCCCGAGCTGGTAGCCGTCTAAGAACAGCTCGGCGTCCCCCTGGCGCGGGTGGCGCTCGGCCATCGTGTGGAACGCCGGGGAGTGGTCCACGTGGTGCAGGTGGGCGAGCTCGTGGACGAGGACCGCGTCGAGCACCCAGTCCGGGACGTTCCGCAAGCGCACCGACAGGCGGATCTCGCCGGTCGCCGGCGAGCACGACGCCCACCGGCGACGCTGGTTCGAGACGAACCGCACCGCACTCGGGAGCCGCCCGTCGGTGTAGAGCTCGGCGAGGACCCGGGCGCGCTCCTCGAGGGCCGCGTCGTGCGCGGTGCTCTGGGGCCGCTCGCGCATCGCGCGTCGGACGAGCTCCTCGACGAAGGCGTCGCGCTCACGCCCCCGCAGCCGCGACGGGATGGCGACGACGATCTTCGTGCCCTCCCAGTGCGCGGACCCGGTCTTCGTGCGTCGCGGGCTCGCGCGCACCTCGAGCTCGGGCCGGTCGAACGACGCGGGCACGAACGTGACCGTCATCGATGCCTCCCGGTCGCCCATCGCCCCCCGCCTACCGGACGATGTTGATGAGGCGGGGCGGTCGGGCGACGATACGGCTCGGCGTCGCACCCGCGAGCGTGCGCACGACCCGGTCGCTCGCGAGCGCGAGCGCGACCGCGGCCTCCTCGGTGACGTCGGTCGCGACTTCGATCCGGTCCTTCACCTTGCCGTCCACCTGGACGACCATCGTCTCGGAGTCGACGGCCAGGAGCGACGCGTCGGCGCTCGGCCACGGCGAGGCGTGGACCGAGGGCCCCTCCGGGTGACGGCGGGCCCACAGCTCGGCCGTGACGTGGGGCGTGAGGGGGGCGAGCAGCGTCAAGAGGGTGTCGATCGCCTCTGCGACGACGTCGCGGTGCGCGCCCGCCTCTGCGTCGAGCGAGCGGGCGATCGCGCGGCGCAGCTCGCGGATGCGGGCGACCGCGGTGTGGAACTGCCACCCGTCGAGGCCGTCGGTGACCGCCCGGATGGTCTGGTGCACCGTGCGGCGCAGCGCCCGGTCGGCGTCGCTCAGCTCCCCGGCCCGCGCGGGGGCCGGCTCTGTGGCCAGGCGCCAGACCTGGTCGAGGAAGCCGCGGCACCCGTCGATCACGTCGTCGGTCTGGTCCGTCCAGTCGAACGCCTCGGCCGGGGGCCCGACCGAGAGGTGGAAGAGGCGCAGCGCGTCGGCGCCGACGTCGGCGAAGTAGCGCTGCGGGGTGATGAGGTTGCCCTTGGACTTGGACATCTTGGTCCCGTCCATGCGGATCATCCCCTGGGTGAAGAGCCGCTGGACGGGCTCGCGCGGGAGGCCGGGCGCGTAGCCGGTGTCGATGAGCGCCCGCATGTAGAAGCGCGCGTAGAGCAGGTGCAGGATCGCGTGCTCGATGCCGCCGATGTACTGGCCGACGGGCATCCACCTCGCCGCGTCGGCTACGTCGAACGGCAGGGGTGCGTCGGGCAGGCCGCAGAACCGCAGGAAGTACCAGCTCGAGTCCACGAACGTGTCGAGCGTGTCGGTCTCGCGCTCCGCCGGCCCGCCGCACACCGGGCAGGCGGTCTCGAGGAACGCGCGGTTGGTGGCGAGCGGCGAGCGGCCAGTCGGGTCCATCGTCACGTCGTCAGGCGCGAGCACAGGGAGCTGGTCGGCGGGGACCGGGACCGCCCCGTGCATCGCGCAGTAGACGATCGGGATGGGGCAGCCCCAGAAGCGCTGGCGCGAGACCAGCCAGTCACGCAGGCGGTAGTTGACCTTGGCCACGCCGCTCGCCTCGCGCGCGAGGAACGCCGTGGCCGCCGTGATCGCGGCATCGACCTCCATGCCGTCGAGGAACCCGGAGTTGACCTTGGCCCCCTCCCCCGTCCACGCCCCGCCGCCGGCGGCCTCGAAGCCCTCGGGCACCGCGACGGTGCGCACGACGTCGAGCCCGTGTACCTGGGCGAAGGCGAAGTCACGCTCGTCCTCTGCGGGCACGGCCATGATCGCGCCCGTGCCGTAGCCCATGAGCACGTAGTCGGCCACGTAGACCGGCACCTGGCGTCCGTTGAAGGGGTTGCGCACGTAGCTGCCGGTGAACGCGCCGCGCTTGGAGGCGGCGGCCTCGTCGCCCTCGAGCGTCGCCTGGCGCTCCACGTCGCTCGCCGCACGCGCGCGACGGACCAGCTCGTCCACGCCCTTGCGGTGCTCGGGCGTCGTCAGGCGCTCGACGAGCGGGTGCTCGGGGGCGAGGACGGCGTAGGTCACCCCGAAGCCGGTGTCAGGCCGCGTCGTGAAGACGCGGAGCGCGACGTCGTGGCCGACGACGGGCAGGTCGAACTCGACGCCCTCTGAGCGGCCGATCCAGTTTCGCTGCATCGTCTTCACGCGCTCGGGCCACTCGAGGCCGTCGAGGGCGTCGAGCAGCTCGTCGGCGTACCGGGTGATCCGGAAGAACCACTGCTCGAGCTCTCGGCGCTCGACGAGGTCACCGGAGCGCTCACAGGTGCCGTCAGCGAGCACCTGCTCGTTGGCGAGGACGGTCATGCAGCCGGGGCACCAGTTGACCGTGGCGTTGGCGCGGTAGGCGAGCCCCTGCTCGAAGAGGCGCAGGAAGATCAGCTGGTTGCCGTGGATGTAGAGGGGGTCGTGGCTGCGGACCTCGCGCCGCCAGTCGAAGACGGCGCCGAGCCGGATGAGCGACTCTTTGAGCTCGGCGATCCTCGCCTCGGTGAAGGCGCGGGGGTGCGTGCCGGTCCGGATCGCCGCGTTCTCCGCGGGGAGCCCGAACGCGTCGAAGCCGAGCGGTGAGAGCACTGCGTAGCCCTGCATCGTCCGGTACCTCGTGACGAGGTCGCCGTAGGTGTAGTTGCGCACGTGGCCCTGGTGGGCCGGCCCTGACGGGTACGGGTACATCGTGAGCGCGTAGAAGTGCTCGCGAGGGTCGTCGTTGTCGACCTCGTAGGTCCCCTCGTCGGCCCAGGTCCGCTGCCAGCGCACCTCGAGTTCCTGTGCATCGAACTCCCGCGCCATCGCCCAATGCTAATGGGTGGTAATTCGCGGATCGGGGTCCGTCAGGGGATCACGCCGGCGTCGCGCTCGCCGCGACCGGGCTTGACGTCGGGCTGACGACACCCTGTGCGCGCTCGACGGTGACCGCGAAGATCGTCGGCGGTCGCAGCGCGTTGACGACGAAGGGCACGACCGTCGGGCGCGCGCCGAGCAGCCCGAGCGACACCGCCTTGCCGCCCGCGACGGCCCACAGCTGGTAGGTCTTGGAGGCCGGCAGCGCGGCGAGGCGGTCGTTCACGAAGAACGAGACGCCCGAGCGCACGACGACCAGCTCGCCCTGAGCGTGCGAGGCCCCCGGGGCGCTGACGAGGAGCACGCGCTTGGTGCTCGGCTGGAGGAGCGCGGCCTGCTCGGCGAGCGCGATACCGCGCTGCTGGTCCATCGCCGCTATGTGCCCCACCCGCGCGTTCAGGTCGGAGATCTGCACGGCCATGAGCGCGATCGTGACGGCGGCGACCGCGAGGACCGCGCCCGCCACGGTCCACGCCGGGCGCCGCCGGTCCGATGCCCGGCGGTGCCGCTCGGGCTCGATCGGCCGGGGCCCGATCGCGACCGGGGGCACGCGGTCGGGCGCGCCCTCGGGGCGGGTCGCCTGGGAGGCGATCCTCTCCCACAGCTCGCGCGGGGCCTCCACGCCCGTGCCGGAGAGCATGCCGGCGACCTCTCGGTGCTCGGCGAGCTCGGCGGTGCACCGCGGGCACTCCGCGACGTGCGCGGCGATGAGGGCGGCCTCCTCCTCGCTCACCGCATCGAGCGCATAGGCACCGAGGAGCGCGGCGGCCTCGTCGTGGTTCACGTCGTGTCCATCGTGTGGTCGGCCCGGTGCGCGACCAGCGAGCGGCGCAGCCGCTGCAGTCCTGCACGGATCCTGGACTTGACGGTGCCCTCGGGCTCGCCGAGGAGCGTCGCGACCTCGCGGTAGGTGCGCCCCTCGAAGTAGGCGAGCTGGATCGCGTCGCGCTCGCCGTCGGGGAGCCCGTCGAGCGCGACGCGCACCTGCTCGGCCATCGCGAGGTCCCAGGCGAGGTGCTCGACGTCGTACTCGCCCGCGTCGCGCTCCGCCCCGCTGCGCTGCTCCCGCGCGGTGCGGGCGGACTCGGAGCGGACGAGGTCGACAGCGCGGTGGTGGGCGATCGCCACGAGGTACGTCCGCAGCCCCGACCGGCTCGCGTCGTACTGCTCGGGCTCGCGCCACAGGCGCAGGAAGACGTCCTGGGTCACCTCGTCGGCGAGGAAGTCCGACCCGACGACGCGCTGGGCGAGGGCCCGCACCGCGCCGCCATGGCGGCGGTAGGTCTCGGCGAGGGCCGGTTCGTGGTAGCGGCCGATCGCGACCACGAGGGCGGCGTCGCTCGCCGTGGCGAGGTCGATCCTCACGTCGGGTCCTCGGTCACTGCGCGAGCCTACGGACCGGCGCGGGCGTGCTCAATCGACGGGCGCGTCGAGCCAGGTCTCGGCGACGGCGCCCTCGGTGATCGCGACGGGCACCACTACCCCGCTCCTCGCACCCAGGATTCGCAGCTCGTACAGGCCCACCTCGAGCCTCGGGAAGACGCCCTCGAAGCGCCCGCGCTCGGCTACCTTCTGCTCGCGAACGAGCGCGGTGACGCCCGTCCACGGAGCGCCCACGGCATGGATCTCGATCGCCGCGCGGTCGAGGCGCGGCGGGGTGTGGATGACCAGCGCCCCGACGCGCGCGTCCGCTGGCGACCGCTCGCGTACCACGTAGCCGAGGGGCGCGCGGTCCCCGTGATCGACCCTCACGACCGATCCCGACCGGTGCTGGCGCCGACCGAGCGCGGCACCCGTGCCGATCGGGTGCGGGAGCGCCTAGTCCCAGGCGGCATTCGTCACCGCGTTGGCGGGCACGGAGATCGTGCACCGTGGCGACCCGTCCGGCTCGAGGATGGTGTAGTCGCCGGGCTCGAGGCAGGGGAACACCGCGGCGTGCAGGACCTCGTCGCCACGACCGCGCCGCGGGAGCACCCAGACGTGCGTGCGCCGCGTCGAGTCGGCAGCAGGGTGGATCTCGACCTCCAGGCCCTCTCGCTCGCGAGTCGACGTGAGCACGAGCGCGCCGGCACGCTCCCCCACGTCCACGATGACCGCCTCGCTGGGGCGCGTCGGCGGAAGGGACTCCTCGGCACGCGGATGGGGGTGCGGATGCTCGTGCGGGTGGTCGACGCCGAGGTCGCCGGCGTGGCGGTGCTCCGACATGGTGGCCGTCCGTCCGGCGATCAGCCCGGGACGCCCAGGGGCTGCACGGAGGGGTTGTCCTTGCCGTCCCAGGGATCCGAGAGGTACGGGAAGGCCGTGCCGTAGGAGAGCCCGAAGGCGCTCAGGCTCGCGACCGTGGTGGGACCAGCGCTCGGACCCCCGACGTCGAACAGCTCACCAGCGGGGGCATCGGCGGTGAACGACGGCACGACGTCGTGCAGGAGCGCGCCGGCGACGGCCTTGAGCTCGATGCTCACCACGTCGTCGAAGACGCGTCGACCGTTCGGGAAGCCCGCGTTGTCGCCGCCCACGACGCCGAGGATGTTCGCCGCAGAGGGGCTGGTCGGCGGGATCGCCACGTTGAGCCGGAGCATGTCGGCCTTGGTCGGGCCGGTGTAGTTCTGGAACCCTGGGAACAGCGGCGGCACACCGGTGAGCAGCACGGCATCGAGGTCCGGGCGCGTGTTCGAGGCGTTGGCTGTGTAGGCCGCGAGGTTCGGGAACGCACCGGGGTACAGGACGTTCAGGAGCCCGGCGAGCGACGGGTGGTCGTAGTACTGCGAGAACTGGCTGTCGCCGCCCGGCCACTGGGTGTTCCAGTAGTCCTTCATGCCCATCGGGATGATCACCTCGTTGATGAGCGGATTGCCGAGCCGCGAGACCTGCGTCCACGGGCCGGCCCAGTCATGGGGATGGGTGTACATCCGCGACTTCTGGCGACTCGCCGTGGTCCACACGCCGATCGTCGAGTCGGCGTCGGTGTAGTCGTCCGGACCCGGCTGCGACCCGTCACGGGTCAGTCGCGTGATCGGGACCTGGATCGCGATGCTGTGGACGTTGAGGCTGGCGAGCGAGTTGATCCCCGCGACGGCCGCGCCCTTGAGCAGGAAGTCCGGAGCGAACGGCCGGAGCTCGCCGAGGTCGAAGATCGAGCCCAAGTCGACGTAGAACCCGTCGGCACGCTGGCCCGCGAACACCTTGTCCGGGCCGACCGTCTTGATCGCCTCCGTGGTGAGTGCGGCGTAACTGGGTATCGAGTTGCTGCCGACGTTGCACGGCGGGCACGGGAGGTTCTCCCCGAGCACGTGCGTGCCATGGTGGTCGACGCGGGTGACGGAGTAGAACTGCTTGCGGTTCCACGTCGTGTCGGTGAGGTGCTTGATCTGTCCCGTGTTGTACAGGAAGATGTCAATCGGTCCCTGGTTGGTGAGGACCGTGTAGAATTGGAACTGGTACTTGATGTCGGCGTCACCGTCGCCGTCGTTGTCGATGTGGATCTCATAGAGGACGTCGTCGCCGAACTCGTAGAAGTTCGGGCCCCCTGCAGGCTGCTGGAGCGGGACGTAGTTCGCGATCAGCGTGACGGTGTTGGGGTCGTCGGGGCTGACGAATGCATAGAGATCCGAGCTGTCTGCGACAGGATCCTTCGAGATCTCGGGGGCTTCGCGGTGGGATGACATTCGCTGTACCTCGTTCTTGTCGTGGGTGTTGGTACTCGTGGAGCGGGACTGGCCTGAGGCGCCTAGCGGGCCTCGCGGAGCATGCGGGCGACGAGCGCGCGATCGTGGTGGACGACCTCTCGTGTGCCGAAGAGGAAGTGGACCTCGCCGGTGCGGGGGTCTGGCACGTGGACCACCAGCGGGCCGGCCACGTGCTCGGTGTCGGTCGTCGTGAGGGCATCGTCTCGCTCGTGTGCGTCTGACTTCTCGGCAGCCGCCGCGGGGATCGCCAGCGACGGGATCACCGCGATGAACCCCGCGGCCGCGGCGCCGGCGCCCGTGCGAGCAAGGAACGCCCTCCTTGAAAGTTCCGTCATCTCACTTCCTCCTCCGTTGCGTGGTTCGATGAGCTGGTCATCAGGCACTGCGCTTGCTTCGCGTGCGTGGCAACAGGCGTATGAAGCGTGGGCCGGCACGAACGCACCTCCATATTCGGAGCACCGGAGCCGGGTGGATGACGCTTTCTGCACGAGCCTCTTCGGTGCCCCGCCGTCGGCCAGGCCAATCCAGGTCCGTCGAGGGTCGCGATGCCGCTGCCGTGACGAGCCGCTCGGGCTACTCGGCGAGTCCGGGCCAGCGCGGGCCGAAGGTCCCCCGGGGGCCGCGCCGAGCGCGAGAACGAGCCCGTCGCGAACCCCGGCGCCTCGAAGCTCGACTGGGCGTCCGTGCGTGTCGGGGCTCAGGCGAGCGCCGGACGCGACGGTGCCCTGCGACCAGATGGTCGCAGGGCACCGTCCACTCGTTACGAAGGGCTGAACGCCCCGTGCGGCTCAGCCGAAGCCGAGGTGCTCCGTCAAGGTGAGGGTCGAGCCTGTGCCGGTGAACGTCCCCCAGCCGACGAGCGTCGCGAGGGGCGGGACCGGGCTCGACGAGCTCGCCAGGATCGTGCCGCTGTTGGTGACGAGGAAGAACCCCGAGGAATTGCCGGAAGGCGACTGCGTGTCGTAGTAGCGCGCAGAGAAGAAGCCCGTCTGCCCGTCGAACGTGCACGACGCGCAGGCGTCGTAGAAGACGCCGTGGGTCCATCCGCTCGCGTACTTCGTCGTGAGCGCGGCATCGCCAGGGACCTGGCCGGGAGGCCCGCCCGTGTAGTTCGCCGTGCCCGTGAGTCCCGAGCCCGTCAGGGTGAAGTCGCTCAGGACGGCCTGGATCGAGTCACCCGCCGACGTCGTCATCGGGTAGCCCGGAAGGGACGAGACCGTCGTGGTGGTGCGGGTTCCCTTGGACTTCATGAGCGAGTGCAGGCTGACCACGAAGTGCTCGCTGATGCCGACCCCGGTCTTGCCCATCGCGGTGATCCCCTCGGCAGAGGGGTTCTGCAGGACCGTGTCGAAGGAGCACTGACCACCGGCCCAGCCCTTCACGATCTCGGGTGCCGCACCCTCACCGAACTGCGGAGCCGGGCTGTTCTTCCAGCAGCCGAGGTCGCCCCAGATGAGGTTGTTGCCGACCTCCATCGCGTCGGGGTCGCCGAAGGTGTTGCCGATGAACTTGGCGTCGCCGCCGATCCAGTTGCGGAGGGTACCGAGCCAGCAGCTGTTGAGACCGATGACCTTGTAGTTGCCGCCGACCGTGCTGTCCTCGAGGTCCGTGTACACCGGAGTGAAGTCGAGGCTCGGGTCCAGCGACCACGGCTCGAGCGCCGTGTTCGTGGGTCCGGTCGGCATCTGGGAGGCGCAGGTCTGTCCCGCGGTGCCGCCGCCTCCACCGATCACCTTCAGGTCACCGCCGATGGCGACCGAGTGCAGCACGACACCCTGCGCGCCGATCGCGGTCACGTTCCCGCTGATCTCGTCGAAGGTGATGCCCGGATTCGGGGTGGCACAGGAGATGTTGGGTGAGCAACCGAGCAGGAACGCGGCGCCCTTCCCGACCCAGACGTTGCCGCCGATGTGGACGCTCGCGGGCAGCACCTTCGTCCCGCTCGGGTCGCCAGGCGTGACCGCGTCAAGCAGTGCGCCCGGAGCGATGGTGAGGTCGTGCCCGATCGTGATGTGTCCCGACGGCATGTAGCACACGCCCGTCACGACGACGTTCTCGTAGAACCCGGCAGGAATCACGCCGCCAGATGACCCGTCACATGTGTAGGCGTGCCCGTGCCCGTGCCCGTGCCACTTCCCATCATGTGTCGTCGCACCGGCGGCGCCCGATAGGGCGATCGCGCCGGAGAGGGCGACCGTCACAGCGGCCGCAAGTCGCCAAGCCTTCATGCATCCTCCTCCGTCGTGGCTCGAGACGAGCCAACGCAAACTCTGACGCGCATCATGGCTAATCACGGCCGCTTTCGCAATCGGAGTGGCATCCAGCGGTGACGCAGGCGACAGGAGGACACCAAGTGCGCGTCGCGGTGCGAGGCGCCGCGTGCCATGCAGCGCACCGGCGACGGAAGGGTCGAGGGAGTGCGTCCCAAGCAAGCACCCGAGGATGATCGATCCGCGACGCTGCGCAACGTGAGCCCAGGGTGCCACCCGGGCCGTCCGCGCGCTCGGCGAGGCGGCGCCTTCTCGTCACGTCGCTACGCCGGCGGCGCGCCTCGGTCCTGCTCTGCGATCCGCAGGCCTCGGAGCGTCAGCGCGAGCACGGTCGAGGCCACGAGGCCGAGGGCGAAGATGCCCATCGCCCACGACGGGGGCAGGTGTGCGACGAGGATGCCGGCGACGAGTGGTGCGAAGGCTGCGAGGCCGACCGCGAGCTGGAGGAGCGCGTTGTTCACCCTCCCCCGCAGCTCGGCGGGTGTTCGGCGCAGCATCACGGCGAAGAGTGCCGCGTTCGTCACGGGCGAGACGAAGAAGGGGATCGCGATGGGAATCGCGACCAGCGGCGACGGGGTGACGAGCGCGGCGATCCCGAAGCAGATGGCCCCCGCGCCGGTGAGGGCGACGACGAGCCGCTGGAGGCTGAAGCGTCCCTGGAGCCGTGGGGCAGCGATCGCCCCGAGCAGCCCGCCCGCCATGATCGTGGACTGGGCGAGCCCGATGACGAGCGCCGAGCTGCCGTGGGAGCGCAATGACACGGTCACCGTGAAGACGACGCCCGTGAAGATGAAGTTGATGAGGGGTGCCTGGACGATGATCGCCTTCAGGATCGGATCCCGCCAGATCACCCTGATGCCCTCGAACGCCTCGCTCCACAGCCCCGTGCGGCTCTCGGCGCTTCGTGGTGGCGTGAACTCGCCCGTCATTCGGCTCGACGTGATCGCCGAGATCCCGTACGACACGGTGTCACCGACGAACGGGATCGCCGCTCCCAGGCTGAACAGCAGTCCGCCGAGTGCCGGGCCACCCAGTCCCGCGGCGTACTGGCGCGCCTCGGTCGCGGCCCACGCATCCTCGAGCTGGCGGCTCGGCACGATGCCGGGGAGCGAGGCCGTCGAGGCGGGCGTGAAGAGCGTGTCACCGAGTCGGTCGAGCACGGCCACGGCGAGGACGACGGGCCAGGTGACGAGGTGCAGGGCGACGCCGGCGGCGAGCCCCCCGAGGACCACGGCACGGACCGTGTCGCACGCGACCATCGTGCGCCGACGGTCGATGCGATCGACGATCGAGCCGGCCGGCAGTCGGACGGCGAAGGCAGCCAGCGAGGCGACCGTCGCGACGACACCGGCGATGACCGCCGAGTGGGTGAGCTGAAGCACCAACAGCGGATAGGCGAGCGTGCCGAACGCAGACCCGAGGTCCGAGAGCACCTGTCCGATCCAAAGGAGACGGAAGTTGCGGTTCTGCCGGAGCGGAACCTCGGGTGGCTCGGGTATCACCTCGGGGTCCTGCATCGGCGCGGCGACGTTATCGACCGGTCGCACGTGGAGTCACGTCGCAGACCTCGCCGTCGACGACGATCTCGCTGACGCCGTCAGCGGGCTGCCTCGCCTCAGCGGCCCCTGACCGAGACGCGGATCCTCGCAGTCGGGGCGGCGACGTCCGGACGAGGCGCCAACTCGGGCAGTGCGTCGGTCGAAGCGCCACCGACGCCCGATGCGAACGACCCGACCGATCTCTCGGGATCCTGCGGCGCGCACCGAGCGTCCCGCTCAGCCAGCGGCCGCCCAAGCGACCGCATCTGCGCGCTCGGAGAGACGGAACACCTTTGTCTCGCCGGGCGTCATCCAGCCGAAGAGCGACGTCAGGTACGACATCCACTCGATGTCGGTGACGAGCGCGATCCGCTTCCACTTGCGAAGGTGGGTGACACCGATCTTGAGGTCTTCCCAGAGCGCTCCGCCCGTGATCCCCTTGAACTCGGGGATCACGACCACGAATCGAAGGTCGCTCCGCTCGGACGCCGCTTCAAGGACCGGCAACAGGACGTCGCGATACTCCTCCGCGCGAAGCATGCCGCTCGCCTCGAATCCGATCACGCCCTCCGGCATGTCATCGAGCACCTTGATCATCGCGTTCCTCCTCTGCACGCCCCGGCGACATGATTCCGCCGAACACGCGAAGGTAGCGCCGCGACGTCCGCAGCACTGGGTCTGGCTCGTGCAACTCGGCTGGGGTCGTGGATCGGCCCCATCACCATGCGGCCAGGCGCAGCGGACCCAACTGGTACGATCGACGAGCCTTCTGGGGGCGTAGCTCAGCTGGTAGAGCGCTTGACTGGCAGTCAAGAGGTTCGAGGGTTCAAGTCCCTTCGCCTCCACTCAGAGAGCCCTGACACAGCAAGGGGTTCGGGCCCGCAGGCCGTCTCCGAGACATAGTCGATCTGAGCCCTCGATAGCAGTTCGATAGCAGTTCGATTGTGAAACTCCGCCAGAATGCTTTCCACCGTGGCTCCGCCACCTGCTTGACACTTTCAAGACGCGGCTCCGGGACCTGGGCGACACCGTCTCCGGCACCGACTTGACACCTGCGCTCGATCGTCCTGAACCCTGCTCGCAGATGCAAGCGCCAACGGCGTCAGGTCACAGAAGAACGCGCACGAACCCGGCGGCGCACCCTCGGCTCGGAGTCGCGTCGGAGCGGGACTCGCACGGCCGCCGAGTGAGTGGAGGTTGCCGGAATCGGGCCAAGGAGTGCCCGGTGTGTGTGGCTAAACCCTTTGAGTGCGGCGTTCCCGGGCGATCCAAATGAGGCTGGTACAGAGAGCCGCGATCGCCGTGACAATCCATAGCCACAGGCTCCAGCCAACGGCAACGTGGAAGTGGTACCTGGACGAGCGATCGATGGTCCGAATCAGTTCAACGGCATCTAGTGCGGACACAGCAAACAATGTGGCAACGACCGCCGGTATCTCCTGGATGTGCCACTTGAACCACGCGATCACTAGCGCAACGATGACAAGCGCATAGAGCCACGTCAGGCCGTGAGAGGTGCTGGCGTAGAACTGGGTGTATCCAGCTGTACAGCCGCCATCAGGACAGAACTGCCACGATTGAATCGACGCGGTTGGTCCAAGGGACGATCCTGCGACCAGCACTGCCATTGGCAACAACGTGGCAGGGAGCAAGAGCCGACGTCGAGAGGCGTTGCGATCGCTCGAATCTGCGGTCGATTGGTTTGAATCAGTCGCGACCGACATACGGCGAACCTTACTGCTGGGGTTGATCTGCGTAATCCGAGTGCGTCGCAGTCACACAGAGCCCAATAACTGCATCGGAACGGCCACGAGGTCTCGACCGGTGCTCGGGGTAGTCGGTGGACGGCAACGGTTTCGCGACCTAAGGCGTTCCTCTGCATCTCCGAGCCGGCAGCGATATGGGATACCACGAGCGCTCAGACTTGGGAGCGAATCATCTCAATGACGTCGTCGGCTTGGTAGCCGAATCCGCCTGCGAAACGAAGCAGCTCCCCAACGCGCGCGAGCACCGCACTTCGCTCGGCCGTGCCCACGACACGGACGCCTCGCCCCCTAGTGAAGTCGAGGATGCCCTCGTCGCGAAGCGTGTGCAGCGCTCGAATGACGGTGTTCTTGTTGACCCCGAGGACCGTGGCGAAGTCGACGGCAGGCGGCAGCCGATCGCCTGGCTTCGCCTCGCCCTCGGCGACAGCCCGGCGGATCTCTGCGGCGACCTGGAGATGGAGAGCCATGGGCGCATCTCTGTCCAGGTTGACCGCAATCATGGTACTAACGTATCCTAGTACTAAACAGGAAAGGGGATCACGGTGACCACGCCCACGATCGAAGAGCCAATGCTCCACGACGACGGCGAGATCCAGATCCTCATTCCCGAGGTGCGCCGACAGTCGCGGAGGCGTCGACTCCGTTTCGGACTCACAGCCGCGATCGTCATGCTGGGTGTCGCGCTCGGGTTGTTGGCGACGCTTGGAGCGCCGCCGTTCCCGAGTGGCGGCAGCCGAACGATTCCTTACTCGGGAGACCAACAACTCACGACTGCCATCCGTGCCGCCGTCAACTCATGTCAGTCAGCGATGACGGGATACCAGCAAGCGGACGGGATCCCGAAGTCTCCGGGTGTAACAGCGAGCGTCCTCGCCGCCTACCCAACAACTGCCGCCGCGCTCAACAACTGGAGCGGCGCGGCGCGTGGAACTTTTGCGGGCTATCCAAGTTCGGCACCCTTTGACGTGTGCTACCTCTCTGGTACCTGGTTCCAGAACCCAGACATGCTGATGGGGACGCGAACCTTTCATGAAGCGATCTACGTGGTCTGGACGCCAAAGACACCGCCCGGACATCCAGGAGTCCCCCGCCGCTCCCAGACGGAAATGGGGGAGTCTCTGTTGAGGGACACTCCTCCTCCCGCTTCGCACACATGAGACCGGTTGCATCGCCACAGGTTGCAGACTGCCGAACCAAGACTCGGGCGAAATGGTGACTCCGATCCGGCGGAAGGTGACACCCCGGCCGAACTCATTTGGACAAGGGACCTAATCCGACATAGGCGAGATAAGACTCAGAGTGGCGGCTTCCCCATCATCGCTCAGAGGAAACCCGGGCTCGCCCGGGCGGACGTAGACCAAATTCGCACCGAATCGATCCGACAGCGCCTTGGCGACTGTGATCGTGACGTCCTGGACTCGCAAGTCCACGCGATTCAACTGGATGTCCACGCCGAATCCGACCAGCTTGATGCCCTCGGCCTTGAGATCCTGCGAGGCGCGCATCACGTGCTCGAAGGCTCCTTCGAGCGACTCAAGACTGTTGAGCACGTGAATGAAGCGTATGGGACATCCGTTGGCCTCAGCCTCAGCGACGAGCCTCGATGCGGGTGAGAGCTGCGTTAGGCGCACCTCGATGGTTCTAGCGCTATCACTGAGCACGAGTCCCGCGTACGTCTCAGGTACCGCTTCTCGAAGGGCACGATCGACGGCGTGCGCGGCATCACGGATTCGGCCATCCACGGTGCGACGATACGGCACGATGCGCCTCGAAGTATGCGCACCTAGCCGGCGGTCAGGGGCACCCCGAAGGACTCGGAAGTCTCGATCCGAGGAGTGGTTCAAGGAGCGGGCGGCGTCGCGGAGCGGCGGATCCTGAGCTCGCCGCCCAGGCGCTGAGTCGCGGTGCGCACTTTCGGCGAACGAGCTGCGCGGTCACGCGTCTGCCCGAACGCATGGAAGTCGTTGAGCAGAAGAGGTCGACCGCGGCTTCGGACCAAGGAAGGGCAGGTGAACGAGAGGACGGGTAGGCCGTTGACGAACTGATCGACCTGCCTGACCTCGTCGTAGCGAAGTGTCCTGGCCCAGAACAACGCCGTACGGACGGTCAGCGTCGCGGTGTCAAAGCTCACCTCGCCTCCCCGCCATATCCTCGGCAGCATCAGCGCCAAGACAAGGAGAAGGGCGATCCCAGCGAGACCGCCGAGGAGATTCGGTGCTCCAACAAAGCCCTCATAGATCAGGAACCCAGAGAGAATCGGAACAATGACCAAGAAAAGGGGGACTTCGGATATGAGCGGGGTGTGGTGAGCAACGGCGTGCAGTGACTGACGGTTCTTCCAACGCAGGGCGAGAAGAGGGGGCTCTGCGAATCTGACGGTGCTGAAGCCTTCAGATGGGAGAGCCCCCTTGATCACCGACCCTATTTCAATCAGCGAGCGACTCGTCGGGTTGACGGATGTGAAGATCGTCGGACTCGACGATCTCGGCGACTCGATCGTGGTGCACATCGAGAGCCGCGCGCCGCGACCACGAGACACCGCCACTCGAGAACCGAATCTCCCAATCGCCGTCGGTGTCGTAGTGACTCGCCCACATCTGCGCCGCGTCGTTGAGCCACGTCGCCGGCCACTGCTTCGCTTGGGCGACTCGCTCCACGGCACGCTGCACCCCCGACGTGGAGCATTGGAGCGTGTCGACGTCGCTGGTCAGGACCTCACGCTCGAGTCGCAGGATGATGGCAGCGCCGCCCACGACCTGGATCCTCGATGTCGCTCCGACCGCGGCGAGCTCGTCGACGAGTGCGCGGAGGCCGTCTTCGATGTCGCCCCTCGTGAAGAGCACGTCACACGCTCGTGAGCTCAGACTCGGCCAGCAGGACACCGCGACGCCGGAAGATCTTGTGGACCTCGGAGACCTCGGTGTAAGGGGACACGGCCCACGGCGCTGCGAGTGTCCTCGTAGGCTCTGCGAGCCACTCGGGAAGCGGGAGCCCGTCGCTTGCGAGGTGGTACTCAACGATCGCGGCGATGGCGGCGTCAAAGCGCGCATCGCCACAGGGCGGCGGCGCTGCGACGCAGAGCGCCACTCGCAGTGGCCCAGGAGCACCAGTGAGATCATCGCTGAGACCGATGAGCGCGCGAAATGCGACCGCATCGCTGCGGCGCTCGGAGCGGAGCTCCTGGAAGATGAGGTCAGCCCAACTGGCGGCGGCGGATCTGCTCGTCGGCAGTAGGAACAGCTTGAAGCCGGCAGCTCCGACCAGCCGATCGAGGGAGCTCACCCGCGTGTCGTGCGCGGAACGCTCGATGTCCGCGAGTGCAGGCTGCGTGATGCCTGCCTTCGACGCGAGGGCGCGCTGGGTGAGGCCCGTGCCCCTGCGCGCCTCGCGTACCAACTGTGCTGTCGTCATCGTGTGTCCAGTCCTCATCTGATATGAGATCTCATATCACAGTGGATCAGGGCTCGCCGCGCGGCACGGACTGAGGACTGGGTGCATTTCGGCCCGGTGTCACCGCGAGCTGCTCATGCCGAGGGCCTCGACCCACCTGCGCCCTCCTGCATTTGCCAGGCGTCAAATCCTCGGCCGAAATGGCGGACCTACGACCACCTCAATTCGAAGTGTCGACTCGAGCGTGATAGCAGTTTGATAGCAGTTCTTCTGAACGCGGGCGGACGGCGACGGACGAGCAACAACTTGATCTCTTGAAATATCAGCGCTTTTGGCGTCTATGACGCTGGTGCTTCTTATCTGACGAGGCCTGGCAGTCAAGAGGTTCGAGGGTTCAAGTCCCTTCGCCTCCACGGATAATGAGGGCGGGGCCCATTTGCCATCCATTTGTCATCGCGCGCGCTGCAGACACTTTGCGGACACTCCCAAGGGCTGCTGTGTGTGCCTAAGGGCTGCGGTTCAGCGCACCAGCTCGCACCAGCTCGACAGTCACGAGACGATCGAATCGTCGTCGAAAGCGAGTGCTTGCTCGAGTTGACTGCCCCCCGATCGGCACACCCGGGATGCCCCACCACGACTGCTCTCGAGCCACTTCCTGAGTGACGCCTGATTCGAAGAACTGCCGCGGTATACGTGTCTAGCCTCGACGATCGTCTGAGCAGTGTGGAGGTCTGATGAGAGTTCAAGACTTGAGTGCAGAGACGGTCGCAAGGATGGATCAGGTCGATCTCGCCGCGCTGAACGCCGAGCCGGACAGCGAGATCGAGGTCTTCGACTTCCACGGATGCGGCGTAGGCGTATCGGCATTTCGCGGCCGGCCGCCCTGGGAGATTCACTCGGGTGGCGATGAGCTCTTGCTCATACTTGCCGGCCAGTCGCGGCTCACTGTTCTCGACGCGGACGGAGGCGAGACCGTCAGAGAGCTGACGGCCGGTCAGCTCGTCGTCGTGCCGCAGGGTCATTGGCATTCCAATGACGCCCCCGCTGGCGTGACGATGCTTTGGCTCACGCCTGCCAGCGGCAACGAGCACTCCTGGGACGCACCGCCGAGTTGACGACGGTCCGACTTGATGGCCGGTCCCGTCCCGTCCTCCACCGCCGGCTCGGGGTTGCATCCCATCAGTCAGTGTGATCTGAGCGGCGCTCCCTAGTGGCCCCTGGCGCCAGGCTTGTTTGCTCCAACCTTCCTGATAGTCGGGCCGCCGATGACTGGGCATGCAGTCCTTTCAACCAGATGCAGCGCACACGGCGGTGTCATCGAAGAGTCCTACGCTCATCGGTCCGGCAGGACCGGAACTCCCCGCTGGCGCTCCGGTTTGGGCGAGCCCGAGCCACAGCAGTGCACCTTGGGGAATGTCGGATGGGTGAACCGTGAACTCAACACCGTTCGACGCCGGGAGACCACTGTCGTTCGCCAATGTGAGGACGTCACGCGTGGAATACCCTCCGCCGAGCCACTCGGTGCACGACGCCGGGATCGCGAAGGACGCTGTGACCAACGACGGAGCACCGTCGCCGCGCAACTGTGCCTCGAGGCCTGGAACGTCGTCGAGCTGTCGAATCGTGACATCTATCGCGCCGGCAGTCGTCTTGCTCACGTTCCAGGCTGCGAGGGCAGGTGTGGGAGGGGCAAGGGAGGTCGCGACGACGGCGGCCAATGCGAATGTACTGACGGCGGCAGCGGCCATGAGCCCCCTGCGTCTCACGCGCAACGCCCCTCCTCGCTTGAGGATGGCCTCGGTCGTGACCGTCATGTGGATGTCACCAAGGGTCTGTCGAACTTCTGCCATGAGCTCTACGTCGGACATTTCAACCTTTCATTCTCGTTGTGGGGACAAGTTCGGCTCGAAGGTGTGCGATCGCCCTCGCCAAGTGAGCACTCGCGGTGCCCGGGGCGATGTGCAACAGCTCGGCTGTCGTCGCGGTATCAAGATCGAGAAACACTCGGAGCGCAAGCACCTGCCTCTGACGCTCTGGGAGTCGATGAATCGCCGACAGCAGATCGCCGTCGATCGACGCCGCATCCAGATCTGGAGCACTCCGTTCGTCACCAGCGAGATGCATCCACGGGAGCTCTCTGCGGCGCCGACGCCACGCCGTGACCTGAGCGTTCAGTGCAGTTCTGACGATCCATGCTCGCGGAGCAGGGTGTGAGCTCACTTGACGCCAACGAGCCCAAGCTCGTGCGAACGCCTCTGCGACGAGGTCCTCAGCGAGGGGGAGGTCGCGCGTGCTGGCATAGACCGTTCGGAGGCAATCATCCCGCGCCGCCTCGTAGAACCTCACGAAGTCGTCGCGCGGAAGGCTCACACCCATCTCAACGCCCAGCCATGCCAAAACGCTTACACGCCGCGTTCAGTAGCGAGGCTACGAGCGCTCGTATGCCCCAGAACACCGGGACGTGGACGCCCGGATGAAGTCCTGACCGCCCTGAACAGTGATGGACCACCTGGGTGCTGTCGATGGTCGTAGGGCATCAAGAGTCGTGAGCGCGTGTATTGCTCATCGCGGGATTGGTCCTTGTAATTCTCGTAGTGGTCACCATGATTGTCCTCCGGTTCGCTAGGAGCCGCAGAGATCGGAGTGGCGCGGCCCCTAAACCACAGGCACCCATGCGAGGTCCGGACGATCCGAGGGCAAGCTCGGGCCATACGCCATTCCTGCAGGCCGAGCAGTGGTCCACGCTTCCCAGTTGGCACCGGGACCCGGACTCGCCAGGCGACGAACGGTGGTGGGATGGAGCGCAGTGGTCCCAGCACGTGCGGCCGGGAAGGGGAGGCAGAACTTCGCCTCTACCACCTGCATCAGGTAGATCGCCCGGGACTGGCTGACCGCGAGTACGACTCAGCCGACGACTATCCCCAACCAGCCGGCTTGCTGAGGCGGAAACCCTATGCGCGCGGCTTTGCCGACTTCGTCGCAGAGCGCGCAGAGCTCCCGGCTACGGATCCCGCCGCGACGACGATCGATGCGAGTGCGACCATCGATGCAAGTTTCGCCAAACTCGATCGGAGCGACGACGATGGGCGCTGCCCCCGGCCGCCTCGGTGGTGGCTCTGAGAGAAGGTGTTCCTCACGAGGCGTCCCTCTTCCACCGAGCGCGGTGACGTGCGTCTGGTCGTTCAGGGAACGGTACTTTGCAAAGACTGGAACGTCTCAACGTCCTCGAGTGCCCCATACCTGCCGGGGACGCTGGAGTTGGCCGTCATCGACCGGCACCTTGGGGATGCCCAGTAGGGAAAAGGGAGGTCAGCAGATCAGCTCGCACCGGCCAAGCATTTGTCGCTCTCTTCGGCGCTCATCGGAGGTCCGATTGGCCTGAGGTCATGGGACGCAGCGATGCGCGCCAATTCGTCCATTGGCGGGAACGTTGGGATGCTCGGCACGACGCGCGCGCTCGCTGGAGCGCCGATGTCGCGGATGAGATCACGGAAACTCGGGTTGTCGTGGACGAGCAGGATTCTCGCCTCGCGCTCACCGACCACTCGGAACGTGTGCGGCACACCACGGGGCATTGAGACCCAGTACCCGGCTCCGACGACCATCTCGTCGTCGCCACAGCGCACGACCATCTGGCCCTCAAGGATGTACCAGGTGTCGTCGAGGTCGTCGTGGACGTGCAGCGGAGGGGCCGAGCCGACCGGCAACGTCATCTCGAGCACGACGGTGCCCATTTCGGGTGCGCAACGATGCTCAACGACCAAGGTGTCGAGGAACCACCACGCCTGCCCTAGCTCGCTCTCGGGGGAGTCAACAACTGCCGTCGTCATTTCTTCCACCTCCTGGTTAGAAACCTGAACCCGGTCGGTAGTCAGGGATCCGTACGACAGATCGTATGGTATCCTTACGACTGGTGTCAAGCAACCCCTTCGGCTCCGACGGCGAGCGACCCCCGTACGTCGGCGCGACGCTGCGTGTGGTGTGGCAGTGGGTCCGCGATCAGCTGTACGCGGGCGTGGTTGCGGCGGGATACGACGATCTGAACGCCGCGCACGTCGGGCTCTGGCGCTACCCGGGCCTCGAGGGACTGCGTCCAAGCCAGCTTGCGGACCGTGCAGGAATCACGAAGCAGTCGGTCAACGACCTCCTCGGGGACCTGGAAAGACACGGCTACCTGTTGCGGGTGCAGGATCCGGCCGACGGAAGGGCTCGCATGATCCGTCTTACCTCCAAGGGACGGCGGCTCGAACAGACGATCTACGCCGAGGCGGGGGCGGCCCAGATGCGGATCGCAGACATCCTGGGCCCGCGGCGCTTCTCTCAACTGCACATCTCCCTCGAGCTGCTGGCCGAGCAGCTAATGAGTTCGCTGGCCGTCATCTAACGCTGCCGGTTATGCGCGTCACGCGGTGCCCGCAGTGGCCTGGGTCAGGGACCCCCGCTGTCCAGGCCTCGCGCAACGCCGTGTTGCCCGGCGATGCTGAGAAGGGTCGCCGCGCGCGCCGGTGGGATGCCGGTGAGGTCGGGCACGACTAGGCAGGGAGACGGCCGCAGATCAGGTCGTCGAACGCCTCGAGCGGGTCACGTGTCCCGCCGCCGTGGGTCGACGGGGAGGTGCACGAGGGGGTAGGCGAAACCCGTAAGGGTGTTTCCGTAGAAGGCCGTACCGATCGCCCAGCACTCCGCCGAGTCGCATCCCAGCCCAAGCAGCTCCGTCTCCGACTCGCCGCGACCGAGCGCGTAGAGGTTGAAGCCCCACTTCCCGTGTGTGTAGCTGGCGACGAATGCGAGACGGTTGAAGTAGTTGCTCGCCGACGTCAACCACCAACCCACCACGTAGCAGGACGACAACGTCGGGCAGGCCGCCGCGGCAGCGTGGGTGGAGCCGATGGCGGAGAACTCGCCCTTGATCGGCACGATGCGCGCCGTGCGCCACTGGCCGTTCACCTCCGCACGGAAGGTCAGCCACCCTTGGCCATGCGAGTTGCCACCCCCAGACGCAACACAGAGCGCGGACGTGTGGCACGCCACCTGCACGACTTGAGAGTACTGGCCGCCCAATTGGCTCCCGGTGCCGATGGTGGTGGGCAGCCACCGCCCGTCGACTTCCCGCTCGACCGCTGCTCCATAGATCAATTGGGCTCCCCGTCCCTCGAAGCCGCCGATGAGGCAGTTGCCGCCCGCCGTGCAGGTGATCGGCGTGTCGAGCGGGAAGGTACCGAAGTGATCCTTCGTGCTCCCGCCGAGACCACTCGGCATGAAGGACACTGACCCCCAGACACCGCGCGACTCGGATTGGACGAAGGGCCGGAAACCGGCTTTCACACCGGCGTACATCGAGCCGGTGAGCGTGCATGAGGTCGCCGACCAGCAAGAGATGCCGCTCACGTAGACGCCCCACTTATGCGCCGACTCGCGCGCCGTCAGCACGGGCCCGACGAGATGGGCCGGGAGCAGGCGCCCGTCGATCTCCCCAATCGCCTCAGACAGCTGGTGCGAGGTGTCGGGCCCCGTGTTCACGATTCGCTGGTACGTCGCCCAGCAGAGGGCGTGCGGTGAGCATGCGGCAGTCGGCGACAGGAGATTGTTCGGTCCGTGAGAATCCGTCTTCCAGCGCCCGTCGTGCTCAACGGCGATCCGAGCGTTGAAGTCGTCGGCGATGCAGTTGCCGGAGCTCGCACACGCGACGTTACGCAGCGAGGAGGCGCCTCTGACGGACGTGGGCGCCTCCCACGTGCTCCCATGGACTGTCAGCGCGACCGGCTGCGAGTTTCCCGTTCCCACGACGACACAAGTCGCGGCGGAGGTGCAGGCGATTCCCTGGGTAAACGCTGAAAACGTGATCAGGCCCGGCACCGCTGTGAGTGTGGCGTCCACCGGTCCTGACGTGAGTGCCGAGAGGATGGCCGCGCATGCCGTGCCGATCGTCAGGAGGGTCACCGGCAGAAAGCGAGCCTGCTGGAGTGAGTTGGGACTTACGAGGAGCCGAAGGCCCCCGATCACGGCGGTCGCGCCGACCGACACGATGGTCATGACGATCCAGGTCCGCCGCTCGGTGTTGATGTAGGGGAGAGTCGCGAGCGGCACGAGGAGGAACACCCACACGAACCGCCGAGCGAGGAACGCGAGGAGCAAGAACCCACCCAAGAAGACCGCGCCCCAGCCGACTCGAGACCCTGACGTCATGCCAGGCATGGTCCAGTCACGACAGATCTGCCCAAAGACGAGGTGCGGCTGCTCGCAGATCCGCCCGCGATACGGCCCGTTCGGGCGGAAGGGCGAATTCAGGAAAAGGACAAAGGTGGCCGAGTAGCACAGGAATAAGGCCGTCGCGTAGGTGAAGACCGTTGCGAGAACCCCTGCTCCTCGGTGACGACCGTTGTCCTTAGGCTCGCTCGTCACACCAAAAGCGTACTGAGCGCTCAAACGTGAATGCGTAAAAACGGTTTGTGATGGTGCAAAGTGTGCGCGCTTCCCAGTACGTCTGAACTTCACCAACTCACGTACGTCGACCCAATCGAGCGCCGCGAAGCGCCACCCGTGGGACGGGCGTCGACAACGACAACAACCGGCGTTGTCTTGACTGCTTGAGCGTGACACCGTGGGCGCTCGATGTCCTCGTGGTCACCACTTCGGAGGACGCGCAATTGCGACGTTGATCCGCTCTGGTCACTTCGTCAGCATCTCAATGATGAGAACCCGGTGGCCCAGTCCGAACCGTTGCCGACGAGGCTGCCCCAACAACGCGACCAAGCCTGGCCTCGTGACGCTCCGCGCGCGTCTGATGGAGTCAAGTGAACGTGCATGCGCAAGGTACGCGTATCTTCTGAACACTGGTGGCGCTAGTGGTCTCGACTGGCGGCTCGGCTAGATGGTGCCGCTGTTCACCCACGACGTGCCCGCGTCGAGGGAGACGACGACCGAACCATCGAAGCCCACGGCAACACAACTCGTGGACGAACCGCAGGAGAGAGAAGCGAGTAATGGCTCTGAGGTCGGATAAGCACTCCATCTCGCCCCGTCACTCCTGGTCGAGAGGATCCTCGTCGTTGCGACGCCCTTGGCAGACCTCGTTACGACCAGGGCGATGCAGGCGCCGGGTCTCGGACAGGCGAAGCCGCGGACGTCTGCGCGGGCAAATGGGAGTGCTCGTGCCACCCACCTCGATCCACCGTCCGACGTCGTGAGGAAGGCGCCTCCAATGTCGTGGTAGTCGATGACAGAGCACCACGTCGGCGTGGCGCAGGATATCCGCAGGTGGTTGTGGCCGTGGATGTCCGGAACCGACGTGACGCCCGAGATTCGGGCCCCGAAGCCAACGAGCTTTCCGAAGACGAGGGAGCTGCGAGCGCTCTCGCCAACGACCAAGCACCGCGACTCGTACAAGCATGTGATGTCGTCGACGCTCGACCATTGGTCGGCGTACAACACCTTCCACGCGGAGCCTCCATCGGTCGATCTCTCCAGGTAGCCAGTCCCTCCGAGCTCGTAGCATCGCGACGCACTTGCGCACCCCAACGGGCCGGCGCTCCCGTTGACGACGAAGATGGTTGGACCCGTCCACGCCGCACCTCCATCCATCGTCGCTGCGATGTTCAGATAGTCATAGTTCTGCACGGCGCCGACGTCTCCCTGTGCAGCGCAAAACGTGGTCGTCGGGCAGCTCACACTGGTGATCCACGGCATCCCACCCGGGGCATCCTGGGAAGACCAGGTGTCGCCACCGTCCGTCGTCCGAAAAATTGCCGGTGAATACTCCCAGCTCCCGCCTACTGCCGTGCAGACCATCGCGCTGGAACAGGAGACGTCGTCAAACGTGGGTGCGCTGCCCTCGAGGAGTCGGGAGCCAAGCGTTGAGGCACTCGAGACGGCGCGGTACTCGGGCGTCGGGGAGCGTGCCCAGGATGCTTCTCCTGACAGCAAGAGAGCTCCAACCATGGCCGCCAGTACGACCGCGCAACGCTTCGATCTCATGTGCTCAGGTGGCTCCGAACGTCTCGACCGTAGCCTTGGCCGACCGCGGGCGGCAATGGTGACGCCCATTGTGCTGATCCCGCACAGAGCTCATCCAAGGCGCCAATACGCCCCCGACCGGGCAGGACTCGTGGTCGTTGACCGCTCCCGACACGGCGTCGGTGAGCGTGCGGGTCACGGGTTCGTTCGACCCGGTCGACCGCAAGGTGGTCTGGACCCTCACGGCGGTCGACCCGGCGACCGGGATCCGGGTGTCGAACCCGCTCGCCGGCTTCTTGGCACCGGACGCGACGCCGCCAGAGGGAGAGGGGTACGTGTCGTACACCGTCTCTCCACGTGCAGGCCTCGCCACGCCGACGAAGATCAAGACGCAGGCCTCGGCTGTGTTCGACCAGAATCCGGCGCTCCCGACCGCGATCCTCACCAACAAGATCGACGACCAGGCTCCCGACGTCAAGGTCCGTGCGCTCCCGACGTCCACTCGGGCCGGCAGGCTCACCCTCTCGTGGAAGGGCAACGACGGTCCGGGGTCCGGCATCGCGACCTACCAGGTCTACGTCTCGGTCGACCACAAGGCATTGCGACGGCTCGGGCGTCCGACGACGAAGTCGTCCGTCGTGGTCAGGACGACCGCGGGGCATTACTACGGGTTCGAGGTGGTCGCCACCGACCACGTCGGCAATGGCGGCGGTGTCCCGCGCGCCGCAATGGTCGGAACCAAGGCCGTCCGGCACTAGGTCCTGGACGCCGTTGGAGAGCGGGGCGAGCTCCAAGGCGACTCGGACTCGGCGGCCCCGGACGACTCATTGTCTGAACTGGGCTGACGTAGGCTTCGCCACCCGGTCGCCGCCGGTAAGGGTCGGAGACCGCGCGTGGAGGGCAGATGGTACGACGCGGTTCGAGACGATTCAACGGGTCCCTCGGTGCGAACGCACACCTGTCATCGCGATCGATGCGATCATCCGTCACGGCGGTCGTCGCCTTGCTCGTCCTCGCAGGCGTCGCGCCGGCCTCGGCAGGTGCGTCGCATCGGACCCCTCCTGTAGGCGCCACAGCCAACGGGCACCAGTACCGCCACGGCGTCGTCCCGTCGGTCACGTGGATGCGATCGCACCGAGCGCCGCGGGTGGCGACGGCCAGCGCAGAGAACCTCGTCTACGACGGGGGTATCGACGGCGTCGGCGTGACCACGGGCGTTCCGAGGGTCTACCTCGTGTTCTGGGGAACGCAATGGGGATCAGAGGGCACCAACTCGCACGGCGACGCGACGTTCACCGGTGATCCCGCGGGCGTGGCGCCAGATCTCGAGGCGTTCCTGAAGGGCCTCGGCACTGGCGGAGAGACCTGGAGCGGCGTCATGACGCAGTACTGCCAGGCCGCGACGGTCGGCTCGCAGGACTGCACGAGCGCCGACCCGCATGTGGGCTACTCCACCGGTGGCGCGTTCGCCGGGCTTTGGGCGGACGAGACGGCGACCGCGCCACCCATGGCCAGCGGGTATGAGATCGGCGCAGAGGCAGTCCGCGCTGCAAAGCACTTCGGCAACACAACGCCGGCATCCAACCGGTACACCCAGTACGTCGTCGTCTCTCCGACCGGCACGAATCCCGACGGCTACAAGTCCGGGAGCTTCTGCGCCTGGCACGACTACACGGGCGACACGTCGCTCGGCAGCTCCGGGGTCCCCTCGAACTACGGTGCGCTGGCCTTCACGAACCTGCCCTACCTCCCCGACGCAGGCGCCGGATGCGGGGAGGACTTCGTCAACGCCGATGGGCCCCTTGACGGCGTCACGATCGTCGAGGGGCACGAGTTCGCCGAGACCATCACCGACCAGTTCCCGCAGGGGGGCTGGATCGCGGGCGGGAACGAGGCGGCCGACAAGTGCGCGTGGATCGTGTCAGGCCAAGGCGCTGCGCAGGACATCACCCTCACTACCGGCACCTTCGCGGTCCAGTCCATCTGGGCGAACGACTTCAACGCCGGTGCCGGCGGGTGCGAGGTGTCGCACCCCGTCGTGACGGGGCGCAACTCGGCTCCCGACGCCCCCGCCCTGGTCTGGGCATCGCCTCGGGACGGCGCAGCGACGGTGAACTGGACCGCGCCGCCGTCCGACGGTGGGTCGACGATCCTCAAGTACACCGTGACCGCCACGGACACGACGACGCCAGCGAAGGGCGGGGAGACCTGCTCGTGGACCTCTGGGCCGTTCAGCTGCACGATGTCGGGCCTCACGGACGGGAACGCCGTCACCTTCGCCGCAACGGCGACCAACGCTCTCGGCACTGGGCCCGCCAGCACGCCCTCCTCGCCCGTGCGCCCAGCGCATGTGCCCGGCGCTCCCACCAGGGTGACCGCAACCCCTGGCAACGGCTCGGCGTCGGTCGGCTGGTCCGCCCCGACGTCAAACGGGGGCAGCGCGATCAACCAGTACACCGCGACGGCATCGCCTGGTGGACAGTCCTGTGCGGCTGCGTCTCATGCGTGCGCGATCGAAGGTCTGCGGACATCGACGGCCTACACCTTCTCTGTCGTCGCCTGGAATGCGGTGGGGGCTGGTGCTCGGTCCGCGGAGTCGCCACTGCTCTACCCCTTCCATCCGAAGGGGTTCGCCGTCGAGGTGACCGCCGTCATTCTCTCGACGAACTTGCCATTCACCGCCATCGCTGGGGGTGCAGCCCCAGGATCGACGGTCCTGATGACGCTGCCCAATGCTGCTCCTGCAAGGTGCAGAGCAGGTGGAACTGGGCAGTGCGTGGTGCAGATGCGCGAACCGAAGAACGGCGTGTTCAGGCTCCACGCTTCGCTCCGCGCCGCGGTCAAGTCCCTCGCTCTCTATGTCCCGAGCCTCACTGGACCAGCGGAGGTCAAGCGTGGCGGCACGATCACCATCTCGGTCTCGCACTGCCCGAGGGCCGCGTTGGTCTCGCTGGCACTCAGCGACGGCCGAAGGGTCGCCCAGAAGTCGACGAGCTCTGGCACCGCGGTGTTCCATCTCAAGATGCCGACCGTCACGAAGGAGAAGGTGACCGCGACCGTCGACCGGACGGCCCTCGCACGGGTCCTCCTGGTGTCGGTTACCTGACGACGGCACTCGATACGGACCGGCCCTGCGCGCCGTTCGACTCAGACGATCGTGCCGAGCCGGAGTCACAGCACAATCACACTCTCTTGAGCGCCCACCGCCGAGAGGCTGGTCCTCGACAGGTTCTGGATCGCTGACCGTGCACGTCTGCCTGAGGCGCTTCGAGCGTCGTCGACCGCCCCGCCAGCGCTGACAAGACAACGGCACGCCCCATCTCTGTCGCTCCGCATCGGATGCTCTGTGTTACGGCTCCAGTGCGTAGCCACTGGTCCGAAATACACCACCACGGAACGCGCGAGTGAGCGTCTCTGTCGAGCGCGATCGTGGCGTGACACACTCTTCGACCTATCAGGCGGTGGGCCCGCCGGAACCGACTCGCCATTGTTATCGTCGGCATGCGGGGCGGACGGAGGAGTAGGCGATGTGGCGTTCTTTGCAGTACCTGTTCGTGGCAGGCGCGGCCTTCGTTCTTTCCGCTTCCGTGTTGGGGTCCAATGCCTCGTTCGGTGCCAGCAGCACCGCTCCGCGTGATGCGCGACACACAGGCACGCTGCTCTCCCCACCAAGACTCGTTTCGCAGACGTGGGGCGGCCTGCGCGAACTCCGTGGTCAGATCAACCAGCCCTCGACAGGGCCAAGTGCACAGCTGGCGTGCCCCGCTTCGGGCTTCTGCGTGGCCGCCGGCTACGGCGCCGGTCGCGCGGTCGTCGCGACGCAGACCGCCGGCACTTGGGGACCCGTCACTCCACCCGCAGGTCCGCCGCGAGGTAGCGGCTTCAGCGCAGTGTCGTGCTGGGCGCGCGGGGAGTGCGTGGCCGTCGGAACCTGGGCCAGCAACCCACCGGTGGCGATGTGGACCCGTGAGACCGGAGGGCGCTGGTCCGCCCCCCGCCGCATGCCAGGCACCTACGGCTACGTCTTTGATTACTCGAGGCCCGGGACATCCATCGGGTGCGTCGAGGGCGGGTATTGCCTGGCCGGGGGAGCAGCGGGTGTGCACGGGCACGCGCGAGCGTACCTACAGGTCCTTTCGGACGGTCGATGGGGAGCGCCGTTCGCCGTGGGTCCAACCCGGCCCAACAGCGATTCGTGGATCACGACGATCTCGTGCTCGCGACCTGGACTCTGCGTCGCCGGTGGGATCGATCGAAGTGCGAACGAGAACCCGTTCGTCGCCTTCGAGGTCAACAGACGCTGGAACATCGACCGACCGATGCCCGGCGGTGTGTCCTCGTTGTCCTGCGATGCCTTCGGCACGTGCGTGATCAGCGGCTGGAAGCCTGGACCATCCCAGCTCAACGGACACGTGAGCGTCGTCACGTGGCGTGGCGGGCATTGGTCGGCACCGCTGGCGATCGGACCTCTCGCCTACTACGCCAGCTCCATCGCGTCGTGCGCTCCTGAGCGCGAAGCCTGCACGGTGGTCGTGACCGAGAGCACCACGGACAACAGCGGCGTCGGAAGCCTGTACGCAGCCACCCTCGATGATCACGGAGCGTGGTCGTGGCGGCTCATCCTGGCGGGCTCGAACACGGTCACCGGCCTCGACTGCACGTCGCGTCAGGTATGCGACGCGGTCGGAACCCCGAGCGCCGCTCCACAAGGAACGCTGCTCTTCTTGATGCGACGCAATGGTCGGTGGCTTTCACCACTCCATGACGGACGCACGGGCATCGAGAGCCTCGGACCGGCCCAGATCGCTTGCAGCGCTCAGGACTACTGCACTGCCGTCGCAACCGGCACGACTTCGCGCTCGATCCCGGTAACCCTCTACGCCGATCTTCCTGGATAGACGTCGATCGGGAGACATCGCGGGCGCTCGCCACCCCCAAAGAAGCGTGCCGCGGATCAACAGCTCAACCTCGACGCGCGTCTCTCCCCCCGCGGCATGGGATAGGTCAGCGGGAGAGGTCGCTCAGGATGGCCGTCTCCGCGGCCTCCCATGTGCGTACCGCGAGAGCCCGTCGAGGGTGAGGCTGATCCTGAGGTCCAAAGAGATAGAGGTGGGGTACGACTCCTGTCAGCGCCTCGATGACCTCGACTCGATCATCCACGAAGTGGGTGATTCCGAGCTCCTGGCATTGAGTCACCTTGTCGACCCGACGCCTGACGAAGCGCAGATTCGTGGAGGACATGCCCGTCTTCGCGTAGAGGTCCTGATGAAGCAGCCAGCGCTCCGTATTGTCCTGGACTCGCGGGCCAGCCTTCGAGACGATCCAGGCGCGCCCCTCAAATGCGCGGACCAGGCGCTTGAGAGAGTCGAACGCCCCCGCCATTGCCGGAGTCGCGAGCATCTCACGATCTGATCCCTGCAAGAACGACGTGTCATCGCCCGAAGGGTGAGAGGAGGCATCATTGATGACCCTTCCGAAGTCAACACCCAACGTGGCGGCCGGCATCAGGTCTGCGTCTTCAACCACGATTTGCGAGCGCCGTTGCCCTGTGTAGCCGCAGGTACCCAACCGAGAGGCAGATCATCGCAAGTGCAGGGATGCCGATGAGGACATCCTCTCGGACGAAGCGTGCGCCCCACACCTGATACTGATGGCCTGACACGTTCGTCCAGCTCGAATGGTGCAAGCTTCTCGTCGATACCTGGTGCACGCCGTTCAGAAGAACCCGCAGGGATCCGCTGGCCCAGCCGATGGCGTATCCGACCAGAGCGACGGTCAGGAGCAAGAGGGCCAGGGCACCGATGGCTCTCACATTCGGCGACTTCAGGACCCCTCTGTACCAATTGTCGCGCGGCGGCGTGCGAGCTCCTGCCTCGAAATACATGGAACCAAGCACCCAGAGCCACGCGGGGACGAGGAAGATTGCGGCGATGGCTCCGAGCCTCGACGCCGAGATGAGAACCCAGTTGTCTGGCCAAGAGAGGACGCTGTCGACGAGGGGAACGAGAAAGAGAAGGACGCCGACGCAAAGGACGAGGACGTCGATCCCGGCGCAGGTCCTTGAACGAACGCGCCACGAAATCCACCTTTTTGGAGGCACTCCAGGTGAGACGTCCGGCACCACCGCTCACTCTGCCACCAATTGGCCCTCCGGCCTTTGAGTCTGCGCGAGGCCGCAGGGCGGCGACAACGCGCTCCGAGTGGCGCTTCATCCAACTTGGGTGGCGGACAGGGAGGCACTCCCGATCCGACGTCACCCGTCGCTCTCGCCACAACACACTGCCGCGGGAACGTACGCTTCCAAGCCCATTAGGTTTCGGCTAAATTCAAGTCTCGGAGGCTAACTATGAGTGGTGAGCCAGTCGCTCCCGAGCCCAAGAGTGAAGGCTTGATTGGCCCGGTCGATGGGACGTCAGCAACTGAGGCGGCTCCGCCACACGCGTATACCCACTTTGAAACGTTCATCCCGACGACCTACGAACTACCTCTCGACCTTCAAGCCGCGGTTCTAGCTCACGGCGAATCGATCGCAAGCTGGCTGGGGCCGGTTAACAAGCTGGGGGGCTCTGACGTCAGTAGCCATTACACCAGAACGGGCCGGTCGTGGCCTTGGTCGTTGCGCAACCTCGTAGAAGAGGACAAGGACGCGGTGAACACGCTGCTCTTCACCAGCAACCAAATCATTGGGCTCATGCTCGGCCCCGACGATGTACAACATCTGCGCGGGAGCGGGCCATTGAAGGATGCGGCAAATCAACTCGTTGATCGCTATCAATGGAGCAGGGTTAGTGGGCGTTCAAAAGGCATGCAATTTGGGACGTTGAACGCAAATCACTGGCAGGATATGGTTGATGCGCTCTCTGCTCAACCACTTGAAGCCGCTCTGAGTAATCACCTCAACTGTGGCTTGCCGTATGGCAGGGTCCAAAGCGTAGAGGTGAAGAGTCGCTTCATCAATCCCGGGTTGACGATCCGCCTAACCGATGGCTCGTACCTTTGGTATGGAACATTTGGGAAGAAGGGGCGGCTCCCCGAAGTTGCCAACTACCTGAGAAGCTACGTCACAGTGCAGTAGTTGATCCCGCGTCGGCGGAGAGCCGCCCAGCGACAGGGTCAGCGGTTCCTGGGTGGCCTCAGATGCGAACCGCGTCGTGTGAGCCGGAACGCAGATCGATGACACGGGACCGCTAGGGAATTGGGCACGGGTGCGCACGCGAGGTGGCTGCGCCACGGCGCTTCGAAGCGGGCTACGGGTTGAAGTCTCGTCCCTCCACTGAATGCCGCATCTCGGCCATGTACCGGCGGAAGTACTTCTGGCGCAAGAACAGATGAACGCCCACTGCCAGGATGACGAGTGCCGCCCCACCGAGCACCGACACATGGATCACGATGACGATGCCGATGATCATGCACGCCAGAAAGGCCAGGCCCTCGATCAGTACGAATGCCAGCTTGCCGCGATCGGTCACGCCTCAGCTCCTCGGCTGAGTGGATCCTCCCATGTACGTAGCGGTGCCTCGCATCACCGGGAGCGAGGCGCACCACGCGGGACCCGGCGGTCGTGGCCTCAGCGGCGCGGCGGGCGACAGGGAACGGGGTCGCGTCGCCGATGGTCAGCCAGAGATGGGCCAAGATCCTCTGCTTGGCACGCATGTCGGGGTACGGCCTCGAGCGGCACAGAGCCCGCCCACGGCGTCTCGAACCCGCAGCCCGTGTTCGCAGCCCGACCCAGCCGATTCGCACGACCAGCTTTGAGGGCAGATCACCCTGTCACGTGAGCTTCGCGCCGAGCTCTAGTCGCTCGGGGTCCCTCACCCCCGGCAGGAACAGGACGACGACACAGATCACACCGGACACTGCTCCTGAGACGAAGAGGGCGTCTCGAACCCCGATGGCCGATGCCGCGACACCTCCGGCGAGGATGCCCAGCGGCCCCAGCGAGAACGCGACCAGATAGACGAGCGACGACACTCGCCCGAGCACCTCTCTCGGCACGAGCTCCTGCATCATCGCGACCCACAGGACGTCGCCATAGAGGATCAGGCCCACCTCGAGGGCGCTGAACACGCCGACCATCCACACCTGGGTCGCGAAGGCCATCAGCATGATCCAAATGCCGCCGGCGGCATACGAGGTCCACATCACGGTCACCCGATGGCGGGGGGAACCCATTCGGGCGACGACCAGGGAGGCGGCGACGCCCGCCGCGCCGCCAGCTGCAAGGACGAGGCCGAGCGCAAGGGCACTGCCGAGGAGCACGTTTCGGACCAGGAGCGGCTAGGAGGACGCCGAGCGGTGCGACGCCGAAGAAGTTCGCGAGCGCCGCCCCGAAGAGTGACGCGGCGAGCCATCGACGTTGTCGGACGAACCGGATCCCCTCCTTCGCCTCCGCCCACGCCGAGTCACCCCGGGCCGCGCGCCCCGTCCGGATGCGCATCGCGAGGAGCGAGCCAGCAGAGACGGCGAACGCCCATGCGGTTCCGATACCTCCCACGATTGCGCCCCCGAAGGCAGGTCCTATGAGTCCCTGTGCGAGCTGGTTGCTCATCTGGCTGAGCGCATTGCCCTGGACGAGCAGCTGGTCCGAGAGCAGCTCCGGCACGATCGCCATCGACGCGGGACCGAAGAAGGCATCCGCCGTGCCGAAGATGGCGGACATGACGACCAGCTGCCAGAGCCTCAGATCGCCGCTTGCGATCAGGACCGCCACGATCCCGACGGCAAGACCTCGGACGGAGTCGGAGGTGAGCATCGCGAGGCGCCGGGGCACCCGATCGACGACGACACCTCCGAGAATCGCGAAGCAGACCGCTGGGACGGCCCGAGCAGCGAAGACGTAGGCGATGCCGACCGGCCGATGGTCAAGCTGCAGCGCAGCGAGCGCAAGGGCGATCGTAAAGATGCCGTCGCCGAGCGCGGAGACCGTCTGGCCAGCCCAGAGCAGGCTGAAGTCCCTGACCTTCAGAGCCTGGAACGTGCCCGTCCGCGCTGCCGGATCACTCGTCACTGGAAGTGCAGGGTAACGAGGGCCCATCCACGTGCCCTGCGCGATGTGCCGTCGACGCACCCTGGTTCACAGCGGTCATCCGGTCGCGTCGCCCAAGACCTGCCGGTCGAGGAGCGTTGGCTCGGATCAGAGCGGCTGCGCCCTGGACAGACCCTGGGACCACTCTGCGACCGAGAGCACCTCTGCCTGACGAGGGAAGACCTTCTCGATGAGGACTCGGTGGACCTCGTCGTCGGCGTCGGCGCAGGCGTCGGTGAGCACGGTGAGCACGTAGTCGCGATCGGCGGCCTCTCGCAGCGTGGAGAGCACCACGCCGCTGGTGGCGACGCCGCAGAGCACCAGGTGAGTGACCCCCATCGAGCGTAGGAGGACCTCGAGATCGCTGCCCGAAAAGGCGCTCACCCGCTTCTTGAGCACGATCGGCTCCTCAGCTCGGGGCTCGAGGGAGGGGTGGATCTGGCTGGCTTCGCTCTCTTCGCCGAAGGCGTCCCCCGCACGTGACGCGACGGCAGCGAAGATCCGGTTGCGGGGGCTCACCTCGGGATGACCGGACCGGAACGCGACACGGACGAAGATCACCAGCACTCCCGCATCCCTGGCGGCTCGGACCGCACGACCCAGCCGCTCCAGCATCCCGACATCGTCGAATCGCTCGACCACCCCGCGCTGGATGTCCATGACCAGAAGTGCGCTGCGGTGGGATTGGGGGACCATGGCGTCGACACTAGGAGCGGCATTCGGGCCGCCTGAAACGAAGGTAGGTCAATCTTCCCAGCAGTTGCCAGATCCCTGGCGGAGGGCGTCCCCCATCCACGCCGCTGGGCGGCGCTTGCGGCCGAGCGCCGTACGCTCCAGCCATGCAGGGTTCTGTGACCCTCCATATGGCTGCACCGCCAGCACGGGTGTGGGCGCTGGTGAGCGACGTCACGAAGACCGGAAGGTTCAGTCCCGAGACGTTCGACGCCGAGTGGTTGGACGGGGCGACCGGTCCAGCGGTTGGAGTCCGCTTTCGCGGGCACGTCCGTCGGAACGGAAGGAAGTGGCTCGTCTATTGGTCGAGCTGCACGATCACGAAGTGTGAGCCAGGCCGCGACTTCGCGTTTCAGGTGGACCTTGTCGGAAGGACCAAGGCGATCGAGTGGAGCTATCACTTCGAGCCCAGCGGCGGCGGGGCTGACGTGACGGAGTCATTCAGGCTTCTTGAGTGGTTCGGGAGCCGTCTCTATACGACATTCGCCGAGAAGGCACGAACCCGCACAAATTTGCACAACATGCAGGTCACGCTGGAACGCATCAAGGTGGTCGCCGAGTCACCGGAGGCGAACGGGTAGCTCTCCTTCCAGTAGTTGGCACGTGAACCCTTGGCGCGTCGTCCCAAATCCGCCCAGGGGTCCAGGATGAGGCCATCGAGATCGCGCCTGGCGCATTGTCGACGTCCCTCGTGCATCCGGCGTTGGTCAGTCGCCCGACTCGTGCACCTCGCCGGCGTCCGCCGCCGTGCCGCCCTCCTGCGGGTGGTCCACGATGACGAGCGCGAGGCGCTCGCCGCAGACGGGACATCGAACCTGCCCCCGCGTCTCGTGGCCGAGCGGGCACACGCGCCGGCCGGCTCATGGGCTCAGGCCACGCGCCTTCGTGCATGATGTGGAATGGCCTATCGCGAGTGGGGACGTTCCGGCGCGCCGGCGTGGGCCGTCATCGCGATCCTCGCGGTCCTCATCGGCATCATCCTCGGCGTGCTTATCTGGCACTGATCCTCGGACAGGTCTGACGCATGCTCACGGTCCCCCCGAGGGCGCAGGTCATTCGCCCGGGGATCGATCGCGCGCCGCTCCCCTTCGCCTCGTCGACGTGGATCACCGGCGCAGTGACGCGACGACCCGTCGGTTCCTCGAACGACCCCCTGACGTGCCGTTCGTCGCGACGGGACTCGCGGAGCCCTTGCCGACCGTCGCCACCGTGACGTCGAACACAGCTCGGGCCGCGAGGTCCTTGAGCAGCGACGTCTTGACGGCGCGGGCGCGCGCCGCGCTGATCGCACGGCTCGCAGCGGCGGTCCCGGCGTCGTCGCTGTAGCCGGCGAGCAGCACGTGGGTATTCCCCCACAGCACGACAACCGCGGCGAGGCGCCGGACTTGCGCAGCAAGCGAGGGCGTGATCACAGAGGAGCGAGCTGCGAAAGGCGCGATCGTGATGGCCCCGGTGATGGGCGGCTCGATCGCGACAGGGGGCGTGGCGACCGACGGCGCAGACGTCCCCATCGCCGAGCTCGCCGTCGCCGTGATCGTGTACCTCGGCGCGGTGACGAGCCCTCGGATCGTGCAGCGTGTCCCGGTGCTCGTCGTGCACGACTGTCCGCCCGGAGATGCCGTCGCGGTGTAGCCGGTGATCGGGCTCCCGCCGTCTGCGACTGGTGGGGACCATGACACCGTCGCCTGGCCGTGGCCAGGAACCACGGTGATCGCCGTTGGCGGATCCGGCACGATCGGGACCGGATCCAACGCGGGCCCGAGCTGCTCGAGGAGTGCCTGGGTGTTCCCGTCACTGTCCGAGTAGTTCCCCGCCGCGGCGCAGCCGAGGATCGAGACGCACGTGATGGAGAACAGCAGGCTGTAGGCGAACTCCGTCCCCGCGTCCGTCGGCAGCTGCACGTGCCCTGCCTGCCAGGTGCCGCTCACGTCGACCTCGAGGAGTGCCTGTGGGTAGAGGTAGCCCCTCGTCACGTTGGAGTAGAAGCCGACGGCGACGCAGCTGTCCACCGCGGGGCACGCCACGCCGCTCAGCGCGTCGAAGGGCTTGACGACGTCGGCGTCCGAAGGCAGCGGGGCCGCTTTGGCCGACCACGTTCCAGAGCTCCAGGTGTCGAGCAACGGCTCCTGGTAGCGGTTCGCGTTCTGGTAGACGCCAACCGCGACGCAGGACGATGCAGACGCGCACGCGATCGAGTTCAGGCTGTTGAGCGTCGGCGTGCTGCTCTTGCCGGCAGGAAGCGGGACGGGGTCGTTGGCCCACGAGCCTGCGGTCGCTGACACGAGGAGCGCCTGCTGGTTCGTACCGCTGTCGACGTAGCTTCCCGCCGCGATGCAGGCCCCTGCAGCTGGGCAGCTCACCGTGTCGAGGGAGTTGGCTGCGGCGGTCGTGCTGGCGTTGGCGGGCAGCGGCACGACGACGTCGGACCACGCCCCCGACGTCGAGGTCACGAGGAGCGCCTGTTGCTGGCCGGCGCCGTTCACGTAGCTCCCGGTCGCGGCGCAGTGTGCTGCGCCCGCGCACGCTGCGGCGTCGAGCGAGTTGTTGGGTGCGGTCACGCTCGCTCCGGACGGGAGCGGCGCGGCGACGCTCGACCAGACCCCCGATGTCTCGACCACCAGCAGTGCCTGCTGGTTGCCTCCGGTGTTCGCGTAGCTCCCGACGGCCACGCAGTTGCCGACCGACGCGCAGGTCACGGCATCGATCGAGTTGCTCGGAGCGGCGCTGGCGGCGCTGGGTGGGAGGGGCACCGCCACGTTCGTCCACGTGCCGCTCGTCTCGACGTCGAGGAGCGCCGCAGTCCCACCCGGGACCGAGGCCTGCCCGGCGACGACGCAGTCACCAACTCCCGGGCACGCTGCGGCGTCCAGCACGTTGTCCGAGTTGGCGGTGCTGGCGCTCGTGGGAAGCGGCGCCGTGACGACGCTCCACGTGCCCGATGCGTCCACGTCGAGCAGCGCGACGGTACCCGCGGACGTCGTGTAGCTCCCCACCGCGACGCACGACCCGCCGTCGGCGCACACGACGTCGAGGAACCTGTTCGTGCGGCTCGGTGCGGATCCGAGGATCGCGGGATGGACCCGCAGCACGGTCCTCGCCTCGGCGACGGCCGGGAGCGCGGCGAGGGCGATCCCGGCGGCGAGTGCGCCAGCAGCAGCTCGCGCCAGATGACGGCTCGCTCGAAGACGTGTCATTGGGGTCCCCCTTCTCCGACCAGCCGCCGAACTCGGCCAACGGCTGCCGGGCACCCGTCGGCCGCGACGTCGCCGCGGAGGACGATCAGCGTCGACCATGGCATCCGGGCGTCAGTGGTGCACCGGAGGCAGCAGGGGGGCCACGGCCGCACCGAAGACGGTCGACAGGAAGGCAGCGTACGTCGCGGTCACGTGGTTGTCGTTGTAGTAGCCCGCGTAGTTCCCGATGACCGGCGAACAGGTCGCTGCGCAAAGCCATTTGTGCGGATTGAGGTAGTGCACGTGCGTGGCCGTCGCCGCCGCCTCCTCCGCGGCGAAGTGGTCAGGGATCTTCGGGTTGGGGTCTCGCGACGCGCAGGCCTGGACGTGCGTGGACTCGGCAGCGAGGCAGTCGGGCAACAGGACCGAGAACTGCGTGACGTCCCCGATGACCGCGACCCTCGTCAACTTCGACGCGATCGACGTGATCGTTCGCTCGAGTCCCGCCTTCCACGTGGCGTCCGAGATTGGAGCGCCACCCGGACCGGTGACCTCGGTGGTCCGGCTCGCGAGGAGCACCAGCGCGGGCTTGAGCGCGCGGACAGCGGCGATCGAGCTCGATCGGAATCGGTTGCACGCCGAGTTCGGTGTGTTCGTCGCGGGATTCCAGACCGTCACCGATGCTGCAGGGCAGCTGGCGGACCAGATCAAGACGAGCCGGAGGTGGTGGCTGACGGCGAGGGGGATGAGCGCCGGGAGCCACATGAACGCGTGGGAGTCGCCGAACAGGACGAGCGAGGTGGTCGACCGCTTGTCCCCGAAGACGCAATGGGCGGTTCCCGCACATCCCCGCTGCGTGACGGGAAAGTACGTGCCTGTGTCGTCGTTCACGACGTCGAAGAGGCTGGGGAGCAGGTTGTTGGGCAGGCGCTGGATCTTGCTCGAGGCCGAGACGAGCGCCGCCACCTGGCTCGCGGTCCCAGGTGCCGGCAGTGGGGGCTCGGCGGCCGCGGCCACGCTCGACGGCAGCACGGCCAGCGCGACGACAAGGGCACCGGCCGCGCTCAGCACTCGCATCAATGGACGTCCTCCTCATGCTCGCGCTCGTCCGAGCGCTCTCGGCCCGCCGCTCCCTACGGCACACGGCGGGAGATCGACACGAGGGAGTCTTGTCCGCGCGAGAGTTCGATCCACGGACCCGGGACGACCTCGACCCCGAGACCCCACGCCTGTGCCGCCTCCCGGACGAGGTCCCCGTGGTGCAAGGAGCCGCAGGGACGACCAGACGACCTGCGGTAGTCCGTCGAGCCGAGGGCAGCGGGGGTGCCTCCGTTGATCCCCCGTCAGCATCCCGGCGAGCCCGTCCAGCGACTCATCGTGCGGGTGCGAGTCCCCTCGAGCCGGGCCAACGCCGTCGCGAGTGCCTCCAGGCGCGGCGCTGCGCATCCTGCCTGTCGACCCCGACCGGTTGGCGGCGTGGCGCGCGATCCACAACGAGACCATCCCGACCGACACGCTGAGAGATGAGGACGTCCGGCTCCGCGCTGCGAAGCACCTCCTCACCTTGGCCTACGACGGCGACGAGGCCATCGGCTGCGCCACCGTCCGCCCGCCCGAGGTGGGGTCGCTGACGGCGATCGTGATCGTGAGGATCCTTGCGCCGTTCCGCGGCAAGGGGCAAGGTGCGGCGTATCTGGCGTACGCGGCGTGGCACGTGACCGTCGCGGGCGTCAGATCGAGACGGTCGTGCTCGAGACCTGTGAGGTCGGATTGCGGTTCGCCCGGTCGCGCGGGTTCGTCGAGCACGACCGGTACGTCCTCGACGGACAGACGGTGCCGCTGGCCGCCCTTCGCCTCGTGAGGGGCGTACCGACCTCTGCGGAGACGCAGCCCACATAAGGACCGTTAAGGCCTGCGTCCCCTCGGGCGGATCGGAGGCACCGCGTGACGTCGTGCGGACGTGCGCGCGACCAAGGAAGGCGACGCGGATCACGCGTTGTCCATGTGCTCCGCCGCGCGGATTGGTCCATCGCTCGGACGCCGACGACCTGTTTGGCATTGTGCAGTTCTTGTGCAAGAGGTTATGGACCCTGATCGCCCGCATTCGTAGAGTCACACGGCAATGACACTCGCACTTAAAGTCCCGGTGCGCCATGTCGAATTGTGGTGGATCCTCTTCGGGGACTACCCGGAAAGCTAGGGCGGGCGTCGATGCCTCACTCCAGAGCTCACACGCTGAAGACAAGGGAAGCAGTGAGGGATCGCGCGCAACCGATCGCTCGGACGCCGCTGATGCGGTCGCTGCAGATCGTCGCGGCGATCTCGGCGCTCGCGTACCTGGTGTCGCTGATCGTCCTGCCACATGCCGCGTTCGCGAGCTCGATCGTGCGAAACGGGTGGACCTACCACGTCTTGTTCCTGCTGCTCATCCCGCCGCTGCTCCTTCGCGCCCGCTACTCGCCCAGGCTGGGAATCGGGTGGCTGTCCGTCGGCCTGTTCGCGATCTTCTACGAGGTGGGCAACTGGGCGTACGTCTTGCACGATCTGCGCCTTGGCCAGACGTCCCACGCCGCGGTGTCGGATCTCTGCTACCTGGCATCCTTCGTCGCCCTCGCCGTTGGGATCACGTGGCTGACGCAGCGGGCCTTCGGTGCACCCATGGTGAGCCTCCGGCTCGACGGCGCCGTCGTAGGACTCGCGGTCGGGAGCGTCACTGCGGCGATCAGGTTCCAGTCGGTCCCGAAGGTCTCCGGCGGCGCGCTCCAGGTGGCGGCGGCGATGTCGCATCCCCTGCTCGACCTCACGCTGCTGATGCTGATCGTGGCGGGGCTCGCGCTCCACAACTACCGGCCGAACTGGTCGATGGCGACCGTCATGCTGGGGGTGGCGGCGCTCGTCGTCGGCGACGTCATCTACATGCGTCAGGTCCACTCGGCGCTCGGGCTCCCGACGCTCAATGCGACGTGGATGCTCGGGCTCTGGCTCCTTGCGCTCGCGGCCTGGCACGATCCTGGCCAGAGGACCACTCCTCGCAATGGCACCCGCTCGCTCCCCCACGGACTGCTCATGCTGCCCATCGGCTCGGGACTCGTCGCGCTGGCGGTGATCGTGATGTCACTGCTCTCCCACGTGCCGAGGATCGCGCTCGTGCTGGCAGCCTGCTCCCTGCTCTTGGTGATCGCTCGCATGACGGTGACCCTGCGTGAGGCACGACAGGGCTCCCTCAACTTCCGTGACGCGCGGACCGACGAGCTCACCGGACTGTCCAACCGTCGTGGCTTCCTCGAGGCCATCAACGCCAGCCTGGAGGAGCGCCCGAGGACCAGGCCCCTCGCGGTGCTCCTCGTCGACCTGAACGGCTTCAAAGAGGTGAACGACTCGCTGGGCCACCTCGTCGGCGACGAGCTGCTGACCATCGTCGGCAAGCGCTTCGCCGCAAGCCTCGGTCGCGACGCGACGATCGCCAGAATCGGCGGGGACGAGTTCGCGATGGCGTTCGACGTCAAGTGCCTCGATGATGCAACCGAGGCAGCCAAGATGCTCGCGAAGACGCACTCCGACCAGATCACCCTCGACGGCGTCACCGTTCGCGTGAGCGCCAGCTACGGCATCGCGCTGTTCCCCGCGCACGGCCTGACGCCCCTGCAGCTCCTGCGAAGCGCCGACGTCGCGATGTACGAGGCGAAGACCTCGCACCGCACTGTGTGCGCGTACCGCGCAGCGCATGACCCGAACAGCCGCGGGCGCCTCGCGCTTGTCGGTGAGCTGCGTGACGCGATCGAGTCCAGCGGCCTCATCCTGCACTACCAGCCCACGCGCGACCTCCGCACCCACGCGATACGCGGGGTCGAGGCGCTCGCTCGCTGGCAGCATCCGACCCGCGGCCTCCTGCCGCCGGACGACTTCATTCCGATGGCAGAGCGAGTGGGCTTGGTGCCGGCGCTCTCCCGGGTGGTCATCGCCATGGCGATCGCCGAGGCGGCGAGGTTGCACGAGAGCGGTCACCCGCTCCAGATGAGCGTCAACATCTCACGGTACGACCTCTTGGACGACACCCTCACGCGTTACATCGAGCAGACGCTCAGGGACGGCAACCTGCCCGGAGACCTCCTGACCCTCGAGATCACCGAGTCGAGCATCGGCGAGGACCCGGAGCGCTCGAGGCGGTCGATCGAGGAGCTCCGGCGCCTCGGCATCAGGGTGTCGATCGATGACTTCGGCGTCGGCTACTCGTCGATGTCCCAGCTGCTCTCGCTCCCCCTCGACGAGATCAAGATCGACAAGTCGTTCATCCTCGCGCTGCGGACCGACCGCCGCGCCCAGGCCATCATCTCGTCCGCCATCGAGCTCGCAAAGGCGCTCGACCTCACCCTCGTCGCCGAGGGCATCGAGACCGCCCAGAGCATGGAGGTGCTCCAGGAGCTTGGCGCGGACATCGGCCAGGGCTTCTACATCGCGCACCCACTCACCTCGGCACAGCTCGACGACTTCCTCACCTTGGCCTGGGACGGCGGTGTCGACCCCATCGCTCGACCGCTCCACCCGATGAGGAGCGACGTGCGGGACGCCACACCGCATCCGAGCACGGCGAATATCGACGCCTTCGGTCACCTGTTCAGCCTCCTCGACGTCAGACAGGGTCACTCCGGCCGACAGCCCGAGTAGCCGCACCGTCTCGCGGGACAGGACCTCGGTCGCACCGGCGCCCTGCGGACAGGCGTCGCCGGCTGCAGGCACGCCCACTGCCGGCGGACCTCCAGCGACAGGACCGGTTTGACCGACCTCGCAGGGACGTCAAGACTCCGAGCATGTCGAGCGAAGAGATCGACGTGTACCTCGCCGCACTGGACGAGCCGAGGGCATCGACCCTGCAGCAGCTGCGCAGGACGATCCTCGAGATCATCCCGGACGCCGACGAGGGGATCTCCTATGGCGTCCCTGCATTCCGCCAGCAGGGCAAGGTCGTGGCCGGATTCGCGGCGTTCAAGCACCACCTCAGCTACCTGCCGCACAGCGGCTCGGTGTTCCCAGAGCTGCGAAAAGAGCTGGCCTCCTACCGCACGTCGACGGGGGCGCTCCAGTTCGCGGTCGACACACCCCTGCCGAAGTCGCTCGTGAAGAAGCTGATCGCCGTGCGCGTCGCGCAGGCCCTGCCGAGGTAGCACCCTCGCGTCGGGCAACTAGGACCCCTCGTCCGCGGCGCGGGAAGGATCGGAGCTAGGCGAGCCCCCTGGCCGCGAGGACGCCCAGCGCGGCGGCCATCGAGAGCGGCACGGCGAGCACCCCCAGGAGGCTCGCCCGTGCGAGCGACGGCTGCGTGCCCGCCCTCTTCGCCACCCGGTACCACAGCATCCAGGCCAAGGATCCCGTGACGAACAGGTTCGGTCCGAGGTTGAGTCCGACGAGGAGCGCGAAGGGGTGCGGGGGCGTGCGCGCTGCGAGCAAGGAGGCGGCCGGGAGGTTGTTCACCGCGATCGACGTGACCGCCGCGAAGCCCGCCGTCCCCCACAGGTCGAGGTGCGACAGGAGCGTGCTCGGGCCGGACCACAGCCGACCGAGCGTGCCGAGCGCCACGGCGACGCCGAAGAGGCCGGCCAGGATCGGCGCGCCGATCGCGTCGACGGCGTGGCGCACGTCGTCCTTGCGCTGGGCGATCCGGACCCCGACGACGCCGAGGCCGACGGCGGCAACGCCGAGCGCGGGTGACGGCAAGACGAGCACGAGCACGGTGGCGAGCACGACGGCCGCGACCCCGAGGCCGAGCGCGGGTCGGTCGGCGCGCATCGCGCCGCCGTGGCTCACTCGCAGTCCGCGGCGCTCGAGGACGATGATCACCAGCGCGGTCACCACGAGCGCGGCGAGCGCCGGCGCCCACATGTCGGAGAAGTACTCGGTGCCGGTCAGCTTGAGGTGGCCGAGCACGATCAGATTGGTGAGGTTCGACCCGGGCAAGAAGAGCGAGCCTGCATTCGAGAGCAAGAGGCAGCCGTAGAGCAGGGGCGCCATCCCGCCACCCCGGCTCTCCGCGGCGTAGACGAAGACGGGCGTGAGGAAGGCGACGGACGTGTCGAGATTCAGGACCGCCGTCACGAGGCCGATGAGCAGTGCGGCGCCGGCGAACAGCGCGAACCCGTTCGTCGCGACCGACGAGAGGCGGTCGCCGGCGAAGGCGAACAGCCCGTCGTCATCCGCGACGAGCCCGATGAGCAGCAGCCCGGCGACCAGGACGAACGGGGGCCAGACCTGGGCGGCCGACGCCGTGGCGTCCGTCGCATTGGCGGCGAACGCGGCCGCGAGACCCGCCATGCCGAGGACGACGAGGACCGCGGCGAGGAGCCTCCCCTCGGCAGCGTCGTTGCGGGCCTCACCCATCCGGGTGATCCTCCCAATCTGGCGCTGCCCGACTCGCCGCGACGGGGGGCTGACGGACGCCGCCGCTGAGACCGCCCGTCAGCGGCGACGTCCGATCAGCTCGCATGCGGCCTCGAGGGGGCGTCATCACTCCGGGAGGACGTGGAACTCGATCATGTAGAGGAGGGTCTCCTCGGTGATCGGACCCGCGTGGGCCGCCCGCTGTCGCAGCGCCTCTCGGTCTCTCTCTCCCGTGCGGCGCACGTCAGCCGCGGAGATCGACCCGAACGGCAAGAGCTGGATGTCGTCGACCTCGATCGTGCCATCCCCCACCGCGTAGCGGTGGCCGACCTTGACCTTCGGTCGCTTCCAGAGCCTGAAGGAGAGCGTGATGTCACCGTTGAGCACCGCCGCCCGAAGATCCCGGCTGAAGATCACGCACCGACCCTAGGGAGCTGACGTCGCACGGCGCGTCCCGCGACCCAGACGTCGTCCCGCACCTCCACGAACGCACTGGCAATGAATGTCGAGGGCCTCAGCGGCCCAGGGCCATGCCACCGGCGGCGACGGAGAGCTCCTCGCGAGCTCGCGGATCGGCGGCCTTGGCGATGAGCACGCTCGCTTGCTCTGCCTCCGTGCGGCCGAAGAGCTCGGCTGCCCCGTGCTCGGTGACGACGACCGAGTGTTGGAACGAGGTGGCCGGGCTCGAGAGCACCGGGACGATCGTCGACGTGTCGCTCCCGTCGTGCCAGGCGTGGAGGCCGACGATCGCATGGCCACCCGGCGAGTGCAGGGCGCCGGAGACGAAGTCGGGCTGCCCGCCGAACCCCGAGTAGATGCGCCCTCGGACGTGGCTCGCGTTCGCCTGGTCGTACAGATCGACCTGCAGGGCGGCATTGATGGACAGCATCGCCGGCTGCCTCGCGATCCGACCCGGATCGTTCACGACCTCGGTGCGCCGCACCCGGAGTCGATGGTTTTCGTTCGCCCACGCGTAGAGCTCGGTCGTGCCGCAGAGAAAGGTGGTCTCGAGCGTGCGGTCTTGGTCCATGGAGCCGCTCCGCTCGAGCTCCATGACGCCGTCGGAGACCATCTCGGACCACACGCCCAGTCCGCGAAAGGACCGAAGGCGGCCGAGGACCGAGTCCGGGATCTTCCCGATCCCGCTCTGGATCGTCCCCCCATCGCAGGCGTAGCCGACGATGTGGTCCGCGATCTCGCTCGAGGCGCGATCCGGTGCGGTCCGCTCGAGCTGCGGGAGCGCCGCGTCGTCCTCGAGCGCGAGGTCGATGTCGTCGACCGCGATCTCCCCATCGCCGAACGTGTACGGCATCTGCTCGTTGACCTGGGCGATGACGAGGCCGCCGCGGCGACGCACGGCCTCGATGGCCGCCGGCATGATGTTCACCTCGATCCCGAGCGAGACCCGATCGCCCCGAGGCATGGACGTCTGCACGAGCACGGCGTCGGGCTGCCTGGTCGTCTCGAAGAGCCGCGGGACGAGCGAGAGTCGCATCGGCAGGTAGTCGACCGAGGCGCAGCTCCTGCATCCTGGTCCGACGAACGGCGTCTCTATGGTCACACCGGACGACTCGGACCATCCCGGGCGGGGATTCAGCACGAAGACGGTGCTCGACGCCACGGTGTCTTCAAGGAGCCTGACCAGTCGCCACGGCGTCGCGAGGTTCCCCGAGACGACCACTCTCGGCGAGGTCCCGGGGATGCCGCCGAGCGCTCCTGCGATCTGTGCCTCCGAGGCGATGCGCACCTAAGGCCTCGCCGTCGGGCGCGTCGGAGCGCAGGTTGTCGGCTGCACGCTCCACCAACCTATGCGAGGCGTGCGCACGTGCGGGGTGGGAGCGCTTCGGTCGCGTGTCGTGCTCGACGCGCTCCGGTGGGCGCGACGAGTCGGGCTCACCTGCCAGCTCAGGTCTCGCGGACCAGCCACCCTCGAAGACGGAGCTCAGCGGCGAGCTGCTCCGAAGGCACCTGCTGCAACGGGCACTCGGGCGCGGCCACCAAGGGTGGTGGTACCTCGCTGATGTCCTCGACCTGCAGCTGCTCGATGAGTCCGTCCACCTCGTCCTGTGTGAACTTCCCGATCCCCTGACGCTGCGTCAGGCCCATCGGTCCGCGCGCCGCTCGAAAGTCCGCGTAGCCGGCGTCCTTGACGAGCGCCAGCAGCTCCTGCAGCGAGCGTGACGACGCCGCCGGGCCGAGCTGTTGGCGAAAGGTCACCAGGGCAGTCTGGATGACGTGATGCGTTCCGCCCGCGATGCGGGCACCAGCCGCCAAGACGCTCGGGCAGGTCCGCGCTCTCGTACGGTGCGACGCGAGACGGCGCCGCGCGTCGGGGCCCGCGTCCACACGCGCTCGCTCGAGCCAAAGGTCTGCGGAGCTGCGAGCCATACGCCTCTAGAACGAAGTTGTACGACGTTGGGGATCCGGCCTACCCTCTCCCCTTCTGGGAGGAGAGCCATGGGCAGCAACGTGCAGGTGATTCGGGCGCTCTACGACGCGTTCGCAAAGGGGGACGTACCGGCCGTGCTCGGAGGGATGGATCCCAAGATCGAGTGGCGTGAGGCCGAGGGGAACCCCTACTCGATAGAGGGTGAGCCGTGGGTCGGGCCAGATCAGATCCTCGAACAGCTCTTCATGAAGCTTGGGACCGAGTGGGACGGCTTCGCCGTCCACCCCAAGGAGTTCTACGACGCCGGCGACACCGTCGTGGTCGAAGGTCGATACACGGGCACCTACAAGGAGACGGGCAAGAGCGCGGACGCACAGATGTGCCACGTCTTCAAGCTGCGCGACGGCAAGGTCACCAGCTTCCAGCAGTTCGTCGACACCGCCAAGATGCAGTCGACGATGGGGTATGCGCGGCAGTAGGGCTCTCCCGTCGATGCCTCGCGGTGACGACGGGTGTTTCAGAGTCGAACGACGCGCAGGCAGCGGTGCGTCGGCGACGAGGGCCAGCTTGCTCGGATCGGAGGACGTTCGCTTCGCCGGTCAGCCGATGATCGCGCGCGGTGATCGGAATCCGGAGCACGATCAGAGCCTCTCCTGAAGTGCTCGGATCTCGTCGATGACGACGTCCGGGTGGCTCGTGTGGACGTAGTGGCTCGAACCCTCGACGACAAGATGGCGACCCCTGAGTGACGCGGCGGCCAATGCGTCGTTGCTCGCCGTCCACGTCCTCCTCGCCTTCTCGCCGGCGCCACTGGTGCCGGCGCTCAGCACGGTGAACGGCACCGGGATCAGCCGCATCGGACTCGATGCGCCCACCCTCTTGGCACTCGACAGCAGCCCAGCGAACTCCTGTGCCCCCGTGCGGCGTGACGACGTTCGCGTTCGGACCTCGACCAGCGCGGCCGCGACGGCCTCCTGGAGGCCAGGATCCGAGACGGCTCGCCCAGCCTCCCTGGACGCTGCCGCGCGGGCCATCCGCGGCCAGAGTCCGATCAGCGACAGGGCCCGCGGCAGGGCCAGGAGCCCGCGCTGCACGACGACGAGGCCTCGCTTCTCGAGGATCGTCGGATCGACAGGATCAATCAGCACGGCACCGGCGACCTGGCTGGGGTGGCTGCGCGCCGTCTCGGCGGCGATGCGCGCGCCGAGGCTGTGCCCGATCAACACCGCTCGGTCGACGCGCAGGGTCGCGAGCAGCCCGGAGAGCTCCGACACGAGCTGTTCGACGGTGCGGGGTCGGGACGACGGTGGGCTCTGGCCGAGCCCGGGGCGGTCGTAGACCACAACGGCGTTGGCAACAGAGAGGCTCGGGACCAACCCGGCCCAGGTGAGCGACGACTCCCCGAGGCCGCTGATGAACACGAGTGGGCAGTCACCCTGTCCGGCTCGGACGACGAAGACGTCGGAGCCACCGACGTTGACTCGACCGATGCTCGCGCTCGGGCCGAGCAGGACCCGCCAAGCCAGCTCCTCTTGACTTGCGTCCATCCGGTTTGACATTAGGCACGCGTGGCATCCGAGCCCGGGGCGTCGCGGCGCGCAGCATCGTTCACAACGTCGCGTGCTGGGCGCAGTGAGGCGGCCGCCCACCGGCCTACCGCCCAAGGTGGATCCATCGGTTCCCTCGATCGAGGACGCGGCACATCCTTGACCGGCACCCAGGGCGTTACTACCATCCGCATCCGCGCGAACCTCGGGGGGACCATGGACCGAAATCGGGGACATGCACGTGCCGGTGCCTACGTGCTGCTCGCTTCGCTTCTCGCACTGGGAGCCGCGTCGCTCCCAGCCTCTGCCGCGACCGTGGGCATCGTCCCTGGGCCGGTGAAGGCCCTCCCCGTCCACGTCGACCCGACGACGCTGGCCTGCCCGTCCGGGAAGCCGGTCGTCTCGGCGACCTGCCTCCTCATGGGCTCCACGAGCACCAGCACCCTCCTTCTCCCCGTTGCCGCCGGCACGCCGAAGGCGCCGACGGCGACCCTGACCGGCGGCGTCGACGTGGCGTGCATGAGCACGACGACGTGCGTCGTCGCCGGCGTGTCGGGGAGCCACGGGATCCTCCAGTGGATCGTCAACGGGCACGTGGCGAAGACGGTGACGCTGAAGAACTCGAGCTACCTGAACGGCGTGGCCTGTGGCGCGACGACCTGCTTCGTCGTGGGCGAGGTCGCGGGCACGGGTTCGACCACCTACGGCGTCCTGGCGGACGTGACCGAGGCGCAGTCGGCCCCGCAGGCGACCAAGGTCGCAGGGGTGGCGACGCTGAACGCGGTGGCGTGCGCCAGCGCGACGTCGTGCTACGCCGTCGGGCAGACGAAGTCGGGTGTCTCGGGCGTGGCGGCGGTCGTGCCATTGACCAGGGGGAAGGCCGGCGCGAGGGCGCTGTCGGCGGGGAGCGACTCGCTCAACCGCATCTCGTGCGGCTCGGCCACGACGTGCTGGGCGACAGGGACGTCGTACAGCGCGAAGACGGGCGTCACGACCTCGATCGTGCCGATCGTGAACGGCAAGCCGGGCGGGCGGCGGACGGGGCCGTCGAACGGCGGGACGATCGGCTGCATCAGTGCCACCACCTGCTTCTTCGGCAGTGCCACGAGCCAGTACGGGAAGGGTGTCGTCGACGAGCTGGTCAACGGCAAGGTTGCAAAGTCACTCGAGCTGCCGAAGTTCGCGTACGGCGCGCTCACGAGCATCGTGTGCCCGACGGCCACGGCGTGCCTCGCCACAGGAGCGACCGGCTTTCACAATCCCGGGTCGAGCTACTTCTACACCGGGGCCGTCGTCATACTGCACGTCTGAGGTCAGCCATCGGCGTCGCTTCGACCACCGCGAACCTGAACCGGGAGCAACACCGATGAGCCCCTTAGACGGCATCCGTCCATCGATCATGGAAGCGAAGAACCTCGCAGATCTCTACGGACTCCCGCCGATCGACTGGGCCGACGTCGAGCATCGTCTCGCACGCGGGGTGTCCCAGGCTCCGCACACGGGTGGGCCGGATCGCCACACGTGCTGGCTGGCGACGATCAACCGTGACGGGACGCCTCACGTGACCGGCGTCGGCGCGCTGTGGTTCGACGGGGCGTTCTGGTTCGAGACCGGTGACCAGACGCGGAAGGGGAAGAACCTCGCCCGCGACACTCGCTGCACGTTGAGCGTCGCCACGCACGAGTTCGACCTCGTGGTGGAGGGCGTGGCGAACAAGGTCCTGGATCCCGAGACCGTGGCCGTGATGGCCGAGCAGTGGCGCGCGCAGGGCTGGCCGGCCCGGGTCGACGCGTCCGGCGTGGCCCTCACCGCCGACTACAGCGCTCCCTCCGCTGGTCCCCCGCCGTGGACGATCTATCGCATCACGGCGCGTCAGGCGACGGCGCTCGCGACGACCGGCACCGGCGGGGCGATGCGCTGGCGGTTCGCGGCTGGTTGACCTGCTCGCCGCGACGTGCCGCCGGACAGGACCCGTGCCGAGAAGGGTCGGCAACGAGGTCAGGGTTGGGCGGTCCGCGACGTCCCCGTCGTTCGCGCCGACCTCGACAAGGATCGCCGCGTCCGTGGGTGGGATGCGACGCGGTGGGCACTCCGTTCGATGGTTACTGTTCGACCATGAGGACCGCAGAGCAGCGCAAGCGCGATGCCCTCGCCAAGCTGGAAGGTGACATCGACGTCTGGGTCGCCACCGCAGATGTCCACGGCGTCGCCCATCTCGTGCCACTCTCACTCTGCTGGCACGACGGCGGGGTGATCGTGGCGACCGAAGCGAAGAGCAGGACCGCGAGAAACGCACGACAGTCAGGGCAGGCCCGTCTGGCGCTCGGTCCGAGCCGCGACGTCGTGATGATCGACGCGACCGCGTCCGTGGTCGACGCAGCAGGCGCTGAGCCGCAGATCAAGAGCGCGTACCACGGCCGGCGGGTTGGGATCCCGGAGCCGAGGGTGGCGAGTGGGTCTTCATCCTGCTGCGGCCCCGAACCGTCCAGGTGTGGCAGGAAGTCGACGAGATCGCCGGAAGGACCGTCATGCGAGACGGGCACTGGCTCGTGTGACGATCGGCGAGGCACGCTCCTAACCGGTGCGGAACAGGCCCGGCCGACTCGGCAAGGTGACGCCCCGCGGTGCTCCGGGCTCGCCGGTGCTCATTCGTTCCGCGCCTCCCATTCCGAGCTCAGGATCGCAAGGTGAATCTCGTCCACCCACCCGCCGTCGTGCCCCCAGCTCTGGACAAGGTGCGCCTCTCGCCGCATGCCCAGGCGCGCTGCCAGCGCGAGCGACGGCGTGTTCCCCGCGACGACGCGCGCGATCACCCGGTGCAGCCCCAGCTCGTGGAAGCCAAGCCGTAGCAACTCGTTCGTGGCCTCGGTGGCGAACCCACGGCCTTCGTGTCGTGGGTTGAACACGTAGCCGATCTCGCCGCACTGCTGCGTGGCGCTCGTCCAGGCGAGCATCACGTCGCCTACGAGCTCACCGGTGTCGATCGTCTCCACACCGAGCACGATCGCATCGCCTTGATCCTCGAGGGTCGTCCAGGACCACGGACCCGTTGTCAGGCGTTCCAGGACGATCGTCGCGTCCATAGGCCCCATGGGGAGGTAACGGTGCACCTCGGGGCTCGAGTGGTAGTCGAGAAGCGCGTCCAGGTCACCCTCTCCCAGCGGGCGAAGTCGAAGGCGTCTCGTCGCGAGGGGGTAGGTCGGCCGAAGGGGCATCGCGCATTGTCTCTGCTCCATGCGAGGTCTTCAACTCGTTGGACGCCGCGTCCTTGTGGTCCGGCGCACCGCGCCGACTCTGCCAGAGTGCATCGCCACAGCAACGTCCCAGCACGAAAGATGGCCCATCGACAAAAGAACTGCACCCGGCACGAACCCCTCCCGCCTCGATCGCCCCTTCCGCCCATCGCCTGCGCCTCGTGCCCGACCCGTGACGGCAGCGGCGAAGATGGCACTTCCGTCGAGGTGGAGCGGCCGCCACACGACGCACCGAACGACCTGGGTCGGCTCGCGATCATGCGAACGGCCTAGGTTCGGGCCATGGCCACGAAGGTCGTCTTCGAGACGCACTCGACGACGATCGACAACGAGCTCGGCATCGCGACCGGCTGGCTCCCGGGCACGCTGTCGAGCGAGGGTCGAAGGCAAGCCGCGCGACTCGGCGAGCGACGACGGCACGATGAGGTCGACGTGGTCTTCGCATCCGACCTCGTGCGCGCCGTCGAGACCGCGGACATCGCCTTTTCGGAGACGGCGATCCCGGTGCTCTACGACTGGCGTCTGCGTGAGTGCGACTACGGCGAGCTCAACGGGTCCGCGGCTCGCGAGCTCCGCGTGCACCGGCGCCAGCATGTCGACGAGCCGTACCCCGGAGGCGAGAGCTGGCGCGAGGCGATCGGCAGAGTCGGACGATTCCTGGAAGACCTGCCGCCCCGATGGATCGGGGGCAGGATCGTCGTCATCGGCCACACTGCGACGCGATGGGGACTCGACCACGTGCTCGACGGCGTGAGGATCGAAGACCTCGTCGTCGCGGAGTTCGAATGGCAAGAAGGCTGGGAGTACTCGCTCTAGGCGCCGCCCCCAACGAGGGCACCGGGCACCTCCACCGCAGGGGCACCACTCGCTCGTGGCGCACCCGCGCGCGAACCATGCACGCCGTCACGAGCGCCCGCGATCAGCTCAGGGCGCCGACGCTCTTTCCGTGGAGCAGTGCCTCCCAGGCGACACCGGGCGCGTGCCGCAGTCCGCACTCCTTGACCGCTCGAGCGAACTCGCTACCCGCGAGCGCGAGCCCGACCAGGCCCAGCAGGATCTCGAACGTCCACAACGCAGTGAGCCAGAGGCTGTGGACGCCCAGGATCAACCCGTATGGGATCCACGAGAGCAGCCACAACGCGATCCCAAGACGCAGCCGCACGCCAAGGATCCTCCCAGAACACGTGGTCGCGACCGAACCTGCGCACCCGCGCACACGTGGCCCGTCCGACGCTCGACCCTCGACGAATCGGGTGCTCATCTGTGACTAGCGTTGCGGCGTGCGGGCTCGCTGGACCGTCGCCCTCGTCATCGTCGCCGTTGGCGTCGGGGCATTCTTCGGCGGCCGGGCCAGCGTCTCGGGCACCCAGCCATCGGTCCCACCTCGTCCCACTGCGGCAAGCTTCCAGCCCTTCTCGGTCTCCTTCGTGTCGACAGCGACCGGCTGGACGCTCGGGACCGAGGCGTGCTCGAGCGGACCGTGCCTCACGCTGCTGAAGACGGCGGATCACGGCCGGACCTGGAGCCTGCAGCCACTTCCGTCGTCCATCGTCGACGCGGCGGACAACAAGGTCGCCGGTGATATCGCCGCGACGCACTCCGCGTACGGGGGCCTGAACGTCCGATTCGCCAACGCGCAGGACGGTTGGATCTACGGGTCGCTGGCCATCCCCGCGACCACGGCGCCGGGCAGCGTGACCTTCGAGCCCGCCCTGTGGTCGACGCACGACGGCGGCGTCGACTGGAAGGCGCAGTCGCTCAGTTGGGTGGGGGGGCCGGGCGCCGTCTTCGACCTCGAGGCCGCCGCAGGCACCGTGCACGTGTTGGCGCCGAACAGGTCGTCCGGCGTCACCGTGGAGAGCTCGCCGGTCGGAACGGACAGCTGGCACGTCTCCAACACCGCGCACCTGGGAGACCCCGCCGGTGGAGGCCTGCAGACGGGCTCCATCGTGCTGAACGGGAGCGAGGGGTGGCTCGTGGAGGGCAACGATCGCGGCACTACTGGGAGCGCCCGGCTGGCGGGCAACGGCAAGTGGGTGGACTGGACGCCGCCGTGCGCCTCGGTCGGCAGCAGCTACACCGTCCCCGCGGCGGCCACCTCGAACGACCTCGTGGCGGGGTGCACGATGGGTGGCTTCGCCTTCCCGCTCTCGAAGTCCGCGCCACCGGGGGCGACCATCGGGTCCATCTGGCTGTACTTCTCGGACGACGCCGGGACCACCTTCGCTGCGGGCCCCGAGCTCAAGCCGCCACGGACGTTGTATGACTACGGCGTGCTCGCCGCACCCGTGCCGTCCACCATCCTCATGGGTCGCGGCGTCGGGTCCGGTCAGCTCATCGCGACCTTCGACGTCGGGGCTCACTGGGTGGTCGTCTATCCCGCAGAGCCCTACTTCCTCGGCTTCACGTCGACGGCACAGGGCGTCGGCCTCGTGGAGCCGCCCGGCGGAGCCTCGCGGATGATCATGACCTCCGACGGCGGCCATCAGTGGTCGACGGTCACCTTCTGAGTGCCTGGCCTCGCTCCGCCACTTCGCCGCGGCCGGCGCCGATCCTGCGTTCCGTGTCCTTCCCTGCGCATCGGGGAATACGATCTCCGTGCGCCAGGGACGTCCTCGTGGCCGTCGTCGAAGGGGTACGAAGTGGACAACGAGCACGAGTCGGATGGCACCCAAGGAACCGGCGACGAGGGACGACTCCCTGCAGGCAACCCCCCGCGTCCCGGTGACATCGACCTTCCCGGGGGGCTGAGGGCGTCGGAGCCGCTCGTCGGGAGCGGCGCCTCCTCGCCGCTCGAAGAGGACGAGCCTGAAGGGACGATCCCTCCCTGCCCTCTGTGGGCGATGAAGCAGCGGCGGCACATCCAGTGGCACCTGTTGCCGACGCACGACCGCCACGCTCGGATCAGGGAGGCGATCGGCTCCGGGGACGAGACGATCTACGTCATCGACGACGGACGGCATCACGTGATGCTCGGCCGGCGCGTGGGTGCTGCTCGAGGAGAGGTCGAGTACTGCCTGATCGGGCGCGTCGAGCACGAGGTCTACGACGGGCTGCGCCAGGGTCGGATCCCCTTGGACAGCGCGTTCGACACCGCGACGGAGCTTGTCCTGTGCGGGGTCGCGGTCGAAGAGGACATCCGGTCGTCGAACATCTTCGACGTCGAGCGCTTCGAGAGCATCGACGACGTCCCTGCGGAGTACCGGGCCGGTGCCGCGTTCTTGCAACTCCAAGAGGATCTCGACATCGCGTAGCCGGACCGGCTCGACACATCATCTAACGGAGCCGACGCTCGCGTGCCGCGTACTCGGTCCGCCCATCCTCGCTCGAATGCCCGCCCGGTATCGTCTGCGCGATGGGCACTGCCGTGAGGATCATCGACGCGTCCGAGCATGCGGCATGGATGGAGCAACTAGGGCTCGGCTTCTTCCAGCACCAGCCCGAGGGCGCGTCGGACTACGAGCTGGCGGTGTCCGGGCACGCCCGCTCGCGGGGCGCCTTCGACGGGGACAACGTCGTCGGCACGCTCAGATCGTTCACGACCGAGCTCACCGCACCGGGTCCCACCCCGGTCGTGGCGTCGGCCCTCACGGCCGTCACCGTCGCGCCGACGCACCGACGGCGAGGGCTGCTGACCGAGATGATCACCGGTGACCTGCGCGACTCAGCCGATCGCGGCGAGTTCGTCAGCGTCCTGCTCGCTTCTGAGTACCCGATCTACGGTCGTTTCGGCTACGGCGCCGCGACCGAGAGCGCCAAGTACGAGATCTCGACGACCGGGCTGCGCTTCCTCGAGCCCAGTGAGGGGTCGGTCGAGTTCGTCGACCTCTCCGCGCTCCGCCGGCTCGCGCCGCCCGTCTTCGAGGAGTTCCGCACCGCCCAGCCAGGATCGATCGGCCGCCGCGACGAGTGGTGGGACCGGGCGCTGCGACAGGTCGAGGTCCCGGGAGCCGAGCCGCGGAAGGGGTTCCAGTCGGTCTACCGATCGCCCGGCGGCGACGTCGAGGGGTACCTCCTCTACACGGGCAAGCTCGAGATGGGCGAGTTTCCGCCGAAGGGCACCCTCACCGTCGACGAGCTGGTCGCCGTCACGTCACGTGCGTACCAGGCGCTGTGGGAGTTCTGCATCCAGGTCGACCTCCAGACGACGACGATGGCGCCGAACCGCTCGACGGACGAGGTCCTCCCGCTGCTCGTCGACGACGGGCGCAAGGTGAGGCTCGTCGCGCGGACCGACTTCCTCTGGGTGCGCGTCTTGGACACCGCGGCGGCGCTGTCGGCGCGTCGCTACGGGCGCGAGGGCAGGATCGTCCTGCGGGTGCGCGACGACCTCCTCGCCGCCGGCGGCACCTACGCGCTCGACGGCTCGCCAACCGGCGCGTCGTGCACGATCACGGGTGAGCCCCCGGACCTCACGCTCCCCGTGAGCGCGCTCGGCGCGACGTACCTGGGGGGCGTCGCGTGGTCACGTCTCAAGGATGCGGGACTGGTCGAAGAGCACCGCCAAGGCGCCGCGGCACTCGCCGATGCGATGTTCGTGACGCCGCGCGCCCCGCTCTGCACGACCTACTTCTGAGGGCCGGACGCGTCTGGGCGCACGGCCGTGACTCGATGGCTCAGGCCGAGTCGCTCGAGTCGAGGTACATCTCCTTCGGCACGAGCCACCGGGGCGTCTGCGTGGACGAGATGACGTGGCGCCGCAGATGGGTCCCCTGGGCGTTCACCAGGTCGTCGCCGGCGGAGAGGAAGTGCTGGACGAGCGCCCGCTCGACGAGGGTCAGGCACTTCTCGATCTTCTGTCCGCCCTTCGTGAGGATGACGCCGGCGACCAGCACGCGATTGCCGACCTTGGCCTCACGAACGTGGGTCATGAGGCGCCGGTTGTTCAGCTGTCCGTTGATTCGAGCGCGAATGTCGAGTGCCTTGCCGACGTACGACGCTTCGAAGTGCTCGCCCCATCTCCGTCCGAGGACGTAGACGCCGGCGGCCTCAGGGACCCGCACGAGGTCGACGGAGTAGCCGACGGTGCGAAGCCTCCTCATCGGGATCGGCTGGCTCCACTCGACCTCGATGTTCACGCTCACCTACCCGGTCGGGACCTGGGACACGAGCCGTCCTCATCGGAATGCTAACGACACCGTCTTTGGAGCACGAGGATCTCGTCGATCTGCTCGCGAGGGGCGACATCGGCGGCCCCGACGTCGCTCCCACTCTCGCGCTCGTGCTCGCGCGGTGCACCGCTTCGCACCGAACGCTCACCTAGAGTTGTCCACGATGCAGCGACGCACCATTGGCGTCGTCCTCGTCGCCGCACTCGTGCTCGCGGTCGCGCCCTCGCTCGCAGCGGCGGAACCAGGATTCGCTCCGGTCCGACTCATGCCCACCATCTTGGGCGTCCCGTCCACCACCATGGAGGCCTACTCATCGGTGTCGTGCCCGACGCAGCGGTCGTGCACGGTGGTCGGACCGGGCTTCCTCATCAACTCTCAGATGTTTTCCCCCCTCGCCCGTCCGACGGCCATCACCGAGTCGGGTGGCACCTGGGGAGTTCGCACGGCGCTCCCCCTTCCGGGCAACGAGGTCGCCTCGACCACGACGTCGCCCGGGGTCAGCAGCGTCACCTGCGCGGCGGTGGCCGACTGCACGGCGGTGGGGAGCTATCCCATCGGCGCCGGCATGCTCGCGCCCTTGGTGGAGACGGAGGTCGCCGGCAGCTGGACAGCGAGCTCCGTCGTGCTGCCCGGAGGGGTCACCGGAACCGCGGAGCTCACGAGCGTGTGGTGCGCGTCGTCGACGAGCTGCGTGGCGCTGGGGGTCTTCCAGGCGACCGGGCAATCCGCAGCACCGATGGTCGCCGAGGAAACGGCAGGTTCGTGGGGGCGAGCCGTCGCGCTCCCCGCCTACCCGGGCGGCGGCGGATCCCTCCCCTTCTCGATCGCGTGCTCCAGGACCGGCACCTGCGTCGCGGTCGCCGTGGGGGGCCAGTCGGTGGCGTCGACGGTGGCGTGGAGGGAGCATGGAGGCGCATGGGGGTCTCCCGTCGCGCTGCGCCAGCCGCGGTCCTTGCAGTTCCTCGGTATCTCTGTCGCCTGCCCCACCACCACGACCTGCCTCATCGGGGGGGGACTTCTCCCGACCGGCACGTCGAGCCAGGCCATGTTCCCAGCGGTCGTGACGGAGACCTCGGGGGCATGGTCGATGCCTCGCCTGCTCCGAGAGCCCACGCTGACCCCGGTCCTGACCGAGGGACTCGTCACGTCGATCACGTGTCCCACCCACACGACCTGTGAGGCGGTGGGCGGCTTCCTGTCAAGGGCATCCGCCGGACGTGCCCGCCCGGGGGCCTACACGTGGAGCAAGGGACGGTGGAGCTCGCCGGGAATGATCCGCGGCGTGCCACTGGGCAAGACGATGGCCTACCAGTCGTACTTCTCCGCGGTCTCCTGTGCGAGCGCGAGCACGTGCCTCGCCATCGGACCTGTCCGGAAAGGACTGGGCAAGCACACCCTGTCGAGCGCATTCTTCGCCAGCATCACGCCGGTTCGGTCCACGACCGTCCCTTCGCGTCCGACGTCGGTCGCCGTCCGAGCCGAGCCGCACGGGGCCGTCATCAGGTGGGGACCGCCGATCGACGACGGTGGAGCGCCGGTGTCGCGGTACACCGTCATGATCCTTCCGGGCGGCGAGCGGTGCACGACGGCACGCGACGCCTGCGACGTCGGTCGACTGGAGGCGGGACACCGCTATCGGGCGACGGTGACCGTCTCGACCGCGATCGGATCGTCGGCGCCGACGGTCCCCATCGCCTTCGTCCCGCAGCGCTGACGTCGGCGAGGATCGGCTACGGGAGCGGGGCGAGGTCCGGCGGCACGAAGGCTCGGCGAGCCTCAGCGCTCTGGAGGACGTCACTCGAGAAGTGACGGCTCGGCAGCGATCGATCGAGCAGGCCTGCATTGCGCGCGATGAACGTCTCGAAGTCGGCCCCTGGGTCTGCTCGGACGTGTGCCGCGACCAGGTGGATCCAGGCCAGCGTGAGCGTCTCGTGGTACTTGTCGGGGGTCCCGTGCGCGGCGGCGACCTGTCGGACGGCTGCGCGCATCTTGTCTTGCGCGGCGATCTCCTCGTCGTGCTGCAGGAAGCGCCACGCCAGGTGCACGTGCGCGCGGTGTCCGAACCCCTGCTCCACGCCGAGCACGTCACCGAGTGCATCGGCGTGTCCCGCGCTCACACCAGCGTTCTAGTCGCGCCTCACCTCTGTGATGCGAACACCGCCGCGAATCCCTCGATGACCGGCGCCCACCCCTCCGGGACCCCCGCGGGGAACGCCGCGCGCGTGCTGAGCGCCTCGATGAGCGCGACGGCGTCGCCTCGCAGGACCGGGGCGCCCGGAGGTGGGGCCACGTCGTGGACCTCGACGCCCTCGGAGAGGCGCAGCACGAGGCGCACCACGGGATCCTCCGCGACGACGCCCAGCGATCGAGCGGGAGCAGATCCGGTGAGGACCACCAGCGCTGCGGCGAGCGCACAGACGTAGCCGAGGCTGGCGCGCACCTCGTCGGGGTGACGGGGCTGGACCCGCCCAAGGGGAAGCACGATGTCGCGCTCGTGCACCCACGAGTCCCACAGCGCATGACTCGCGAGCAGGCGGATCGGGAGGTGCCCCGGAGGGGTCTCGGCGATCGCCGCCCAGCCCTCGTCGTCCAATTCCCCGAGCGCGTCCATGAGCTCGCGGTTACTCGACACGAACTGCGCCAACACGGCCTGCGGGACCAGGTCCCGCGTGGGCGCGACCATCTGCTCCGGTGTCGCGACGGGATCGAAGTTCGCAAGCACTCGGGTGGGTCTCCCGGCGAGGCCAGCACGTACGGACGCCGTCCAGAACGTGTTGACGCCGGCCAGGTGCGCGACGACGTCCTGCACGGACCAGCCGGTGCAGCGGCTCTGCGTGCGCCAGTCTTGGGGCTGCAGATCCTCGAGCACCCCCTCGAGCCGTCGGCGCTGCCTCGTGAGCGGGTCGAGCTGATCTCGGGGAGACCCTGGGATGGAGATGATCGGCACGCCTTCGTAGCGAGGCGAGATCGACACGCGCGGACCCTACCAATGGCCTCGCCCTCGACGCCGGGTGCGCGGGACCGTGCGACCAAGGTGGACTCGTGCATCATCCGTGGCGTGGTGAGTCACGCGTCGACGGGGTCGCGGTCATCGCGAGCAACGCCACCGGTAGGCCCGGCGCGGAGCGGCCTCCGTGCACAGCGAGGTATCGCCGCGCGTCCAGACGTCCTCGATCGCGTCGGGCGCGAGCTCGAGCGCACCACGAGCGTGCCCTCGCCGACCCCGCTGCGGGCCACTGGGTAGCGTCGAGCGGGCACCTGATGCCCGGTCGGCGCCGTCTCTAGCCTCTCCCCATGGCGGACGCGCTGTTCGAGGATCCGCGCCTCGCGGAGCTGTATGACGAGCTGGATCGAGACCGGGCTGACCTCGAGGCGTATGCCGAGATCATCGTCGAGCTCGCTGCTCGCTCCGTGCTCGACGTGGGCTGCGGGACCGGGACCTTTGCGTGCATGCTCGCAGCCCGCGGTCTTGACGTCATCGGCGTGGATCCTGCTGCTGCCTCGTTGGACGTGGCTCGCCGGAAGCGATTCGCGGACAAGGTTCGCTGGATCCTGGGTGACGCAGCGGCATTGCCCGAGCTGCAGGTGGATGCGGTGACCATGACCGGCAACGTCGCGCAGGTCTTCGTCGAGGACCATTTGTGGCTCGAGACGCTCGGATCCGTCCGAGCGGCCCTTCGACCGTCTGGACACTTCGTCTTCGAAAGTCGCGTTCCGGAGGATCGTGCCTGGCTTCGATGGGACCGCACCAACGCCGTCGCGCGAGCGCAGGTGAAGGGCCTCGGCGCCGTCGAGTCATGGCCCGAGGTCACAGAGGTGACGGACACGACTGTCACGTTCACGACGACGTTCAGCTTCGAGAAGGAGCGCCCGCGATTCTCCCAGTCGACCTTGAGGTTCCGCTCCGTCCCGGAGATCAGGGCGTCGCTCGAGCAGGCAGCGTTGCGCATCGTTGAGATTCGCGACGCTCCGGACCGCCCCGGCAGGGAGCACGTCTTCGTTGCCGTCCGGTCCGACGGCTAGTGGCCGCCCAACAGCTTCACGCCCGGTCGGCACCGTCAATCGACAGCCGGACGCGCAGGCCTCGAGCCGTCTGAATCTGGTCCGTCCGATGGTGCGAATGCGTCCCCGATCCACCCGTGTCGCGCCTGCAGCTCGGCTGGTGCATGTGGTGCGCCGATCCGCAAGACGGTGGTCCCGCCGGACAGAGAAGGACTGGGACTGGTGAAGGGAGGCGGCGTGACGGGATCGGCTGGCCCTCGGCTCGCACGTACCTGCGGTGCGGCGCGTGCGAGCCGCGGTGGTGAGGTCCCGGACCTGTCCGTTCCCATGGGACGGCTCAACGAAGGCGCGTCCCGATGAGACGAGTGATCGCGGGCGCGCTGCTGGCGGGACTCCTGGCAGGATGCGGGACGCAAATGGCCGTGAGCCCGAAGCTGCTCGGGCCGCTCACGATCCACGTCCGCCTCGCCCACACCCGAGTGCCGGCAGGAAGCCCTCTCAGTGGGTACGCGCTGCTCACCAACAACACGAAGAGGACGCTCGAGCTTCACGGCTGCCCAACTGAGTGGCTCGCAGTTGGGCTCTCGAGCGCGAGCATCCCGTTCGACCCCGCGTTCGCCGATGACTGCTTCGGGGCGACGCGGCTCGCGCCTGGAACGACTCGAGTGCCGGTCTCCGCGTACACGACCTACTCGGGCTGTGGTGGCGGGCCGTCTGCGCACGAGGTGCCGTGTCCGAGGTTCGGAGACCCGCTCCTGCCGCTTGGCACCTACGACGTGACGGTGATCGCGACGGGCGTGCCCCGCGGCACCTCCGTCGCGCGATCGCTCCCGTCACGCTCGTCAACGCCCGGACCGGCTCGGCGGCCGGTCCCGATGGCTCGTCGGTCCTGATCGTCGCCACGGGATGCGGGTGGACCGGGAGCAAGGCGACCGCGAACATCCCGGTGTCCGTGACGCTGGCGCATGATCGGAGCGTCGTGGGGACGGCCTCGGGACGGGGCTACGGCCGGTTCATCTTCCCGACGGCACCCGACGCGGTCTACGTCGTGCGCACGAGCGGCCAGCGAGGGGGTCGGATGCACACGACGAACGGCGTGCAGACGTACATCAACCTGTTCTCCCACTGCGCCTAAGGGTTGCGACTCACAGCGCTTTCGAGGGCCGGATTGGTCCGGCTCGCAACGCGATCGCGTCGCACTGGGAGCGGTCGTCTGACGGCGCGACCTGAGAGCACGACGTCGACCTCACCTGCACACGGCACTAGTGCTGGTGCGCCCCGGCGCCCATGGGAGCCGCTTGGTCGATGCGGTGCAAGCCGGGACGAGCGCCGGTGGCCGCGCGCCGGCGGCGCAAGAGGCGCGGGATAGCGTCGCGGCTCGATGCACGTCGCTGCAGCCATCCTGGCAACGGTCCTCGTCATCCTCCTCCTGTTCGTGCAGCCGGTGCGCGGGAAGCACCGGTACGCAGCGCTCGTGACAGAAGTGCGCGTCGATCCCCGTGCAAGGGTGCGCTTCTACCGACGTGGCATCGCTGCGCAGTGGGTCGTGGTCGCGTGCGTCGGCGTCATCGGCCTGCTCGCGTCCATGAGTCCCACCTCCATCCGGCTCACCTGGCGCCACGCGACGACGACCGGGTCGCACCTCGGATTCTTCTACGCGGCCTTGGGCGTGCTGGCGGTGGCCGTCTCGATCCTGGTCATCCGCCGGAGCGGACCGACGTTCATCAACCGCCTGCGCAAGCAGGCACAGGGCTTCGTCGAGCTGATCCCGAGGACGACCGAGGAGCGACGGACCTTCGTCGCCGTCGCGGTGACGGCGGGAATCTGCGAGGAGATCGTCTACCGGGGATTCGGGATCGCCTACGTCAAGTGGCTGCTACCGGGTGCAGGCGAGCTGACCGTGATCCTCGTCATCGGCCTCGCCTTCGGCGTTGCCCACCTCTACCAAGGGACCCGCAACGTCGTCGTCACGGGCGTCCTCGGTGCGCTGCTCACCTGGCTGACGCTCGTGACGGGCACGCTCCTGCCCGCGATCGCACTCCACATCGCGCTCGACCTCCGGGTGGTCTTCCTCCCCCAGAGCGTCACTGCGCCCTACGAGCCGACCGAGACGGTGCGACAGGCCGCCACGCCGGTGTCGGCCGGTTGGCTCCACGTCGCGTCCGGCGCCTTGATCATCGCCGGGTCGCTGCTCCCGTGGCTCTCGGTGTCCACGAGACTGGGGCCGACCCTGACGCGGAACGCCTTCCAGCTGGGCCGTGACTCTGCGATGTCCTATGACGGGATCGTGCTGGTCGCCTTCGGAGTCCTGCTGGCGATCAGTGGAGCGGCCACTGCTCGCGGGCTCGTGCGCCCGGGCGGCCGAACCGAGCTGGGCCCGCTGGTGCTCTCCATCGGCGCGCTCCTCGTCTGCCTGAACAGGTGGTCGGGCCTGCGGACGTTGGCCCACCTCGACGCGACCATCCACCTTGCGGCATCGGTTGGCGTCGGGTTCTACCTCGTCCTCCTTGGGAGCCTCGCGGGCGTCGTGGGATCACTCGTCGTGCGACTGACACGACGGCATCACACGAGCGCGGAACGAGCCAGCCTGCCCTCTTGAACGAGAGCGACGCCCCATGCCGAGGAGCCTGCGGTCGCAGCTGGCGCTCGAGGGCGGCGCGAGGCGGCTCGGCCTGGGTCGGCCCTCTGGCCGAGGGCCTCCACGACCAGTTACCGTCGTCCTGTGAGCGGTCCGCGGGTGCCCGGTGGGGTGGTGCACGACCTTCCCGGGGACCTGCGCAAGGCCCTGATCGCCAACCCGCCGGCGCTCGATGCCTGGAAGGACATCACGCCCCTCGCCCGCAACGAGTTCATCTGCTGGGTCGAGGATGCCAAGCAGGAGGTGACCAGGGAGCGCCGTGTACGCCGGACCCAAGAGGAGCTGGAGGACGGCATGCGTCGGCCGTGCTGCTGGCCAGGCTGCAAGCACCGCGAGCGCACCGGCAGCTAGCTGCAGCCGAGCGTTCGTGCAGCGTCGACGCTCGGACCGCGACGGCACCCACCGTTCGATGCGACCACCCGGCCCGTCGCGTCGAGGGGCCGCGACAGACCCGCTGGCGCAGGCTTCTCCTTGGTGCGTCAGCCGACGGCTCGGATGAGGCGTCGGGAAGCTCGGAGCCCTCGCATGGAAGAGGACGATCGGCTCGGGACAGGACGTGACCGATTCGGGAGCTCGAGGCCGCCCTCGGCGTGCGCCGTCGAGTGGCGAACCGCGACCTAAGCGTCCCGACTACTCGCAGCTCCCACACACGCCGCTCGAGGGCAGCCGAAGGTGGCAGGACTTGCACACTTCACGCTCGACCTCGATCGCGGCGCGCGCCCGGCTCGCCGTCGCCGCCCTCTTGCTCCGCATCGCTGCGAGCATCGGCGTCAGCGACGGACGTCCACCGTCTTCGGGCATCTGGGCTCCGAAGCGCCGGTAGCACTCGAGTCGCTCCTCTGCGGCGGCCTGATCCAGGTCTTCGGGCCTCGTACCGCCGTAGGTCTCATCGAGCGCCGCGCCGTAGCTCGCACCAACCGAGCCGTTCTGGTGCACGCAGAGCGAGGAGAGCAGAGGCTCGTCCAGCCGATGGCAGTCGCTCGACACGATGCCGAGCACCTTGCCGATCCAGTAGTGGACGAGCTGCTTGGTCCGGATGCCGGACTTGATCTGCAGCTCCTCAGCTAGGTCCGCGTAGGTGATGTAGGCGTTGTACTTCTTGGCGGTGCGAAGGAGCGACTCACGGGCGAACGGCACCCAGACGAGCCGCGCATCCCTCATCTCGACGGGCTCACCGGATGCTTCGACGTACGTTCCGGCGCGATCACCCACGTATAAGAATCTATCGGTCCCTCGAAATCGCCCGGCGGGCTGTGCACGCGGACGAAGGAACGGGGCCCATGCGTTACACGTGCCTTGCGCCAGCGGGGTGCGGCCCGGGCATGCCCGTTCACGGCGCTAGCGTCGCGGGTCGTGCTCAGGAGATGGGCGGCGGTCGATCTGCTCGCTGTGCTGGTCTTCGTCGTCATCGGACGATCGGTCCACGACCACGGGATCAACGTGGCAGGGATCGCCTCGACCGCGTGGCCCTTCGCAGCGGGCCTCGCGGTCGGCTGGCTGGCCGTCGTCACCGCAAGGCGACCTGGGACCTCCCTCCTCGACGGCGTCATCGTCTCGGTCTGCACCGTCGCGATTGGGATGTCACTGCGGGCCATCTCAGACCAAGGCGTCGCCGTTGCCTTCGTCGTCGTGGCCCTTGGATTCCTGGGAGCGTGCATGCTCGGCTGGAGGGCCGTGCTCGGACTGCTCCGACGCCTCCACGCGAAGCACGCCGCCGCCTGACGCGGAGCTGAACACGGCCGCTTCGCGACACGCCCACCTGTCTCGGTCTCGTGGGTGGCCCCGAGCGGAGCCTCGCCGCTAAGGACGAAGGCCGACGGTGCGCGCCGCGAGCGGCGCAGTCCTGCTCGAGAAGGTCTCGATGCCGACGACCTCGCAGACCAGCTTGGACGTGCACGCGACCGCGTGCAGCTCGCTGCTCGCCGCCCTCGGCGGACGGGGAGACGAGGTGATCGCCCAGGTGGCTCCGTCCAGCCGCTCGACGAGCGTGTACCCGTTGCGAACGGTCGTCGAGTACTTCCCCACGGCGACGCAGACACTCGCACTGACGCAGTCGACGCCCTCGAGGTAGCTCGCCTTGGTGTGCGCCGGGAGCGCCGGCGGCTGCAGCGACCAGGCGGCGCCGTTCCACCGCTCCGCCGTTGCGATCGACACTCCCCCCGACGTCACGTAGCTGCCGGCGGCGAGGCACCTCGCCGCCGAGCTGCACGAGACCCCGCGGAGGAAGCTCGCGACGGCACCCGGCGGGTCCGGCGTCGACAGCACCGACCACTTCGTGCCGTTCCAGAGCTCGGCCAGGGTGTGCGGGGCGGTGCCGACGACCATCTGTCCGACCGCGACGCACCAGGTGCTCGAACGGCACGAGACCGCGTCGAGCGTGCTCGACTGCGCCCCGGCGGGCAGCGCAGCCTGCTGGAGGGTCCAGGTAGAGCCGTTCCAGGACTCGACGAGCGGTGTGTCCCGGAGGTGCGACGGCGACGAGAACCCGACCGCCTCGCACCTCGATGTCGAGCAGGCGACCGCATTCAGGTCGTTGTAGGTCGCGCCGGTGGCGTCCCGGCCGGGAGTGGGCCGCCAGGCCGCGCCGGTCCAGCGCTCGGCGAGCACCTGGGAGCCGCCGGAGTGGATCGTCGTCGAGCCCACGGCCACGCAGCGCGTAGGGGTCAGGCACGCGACGCCATTGAGGCTGCTGGCGACCACCGTGCGAGGGACGGTCACCGTCGACGACACCCACGTCGCGCCGTTCAGGTGCTCGGCAAGCGGCACAGTCCGACCGCGCGATGCCGTCCCGACGGACACGCAGCGGTTCGCCGTTGGGCAGGCGACGCTGCCGAGGGCGACGGGCGCTCCCCCATGGATGCTCGGGATCGGCTGGATCTTCCAGGCCGACGTGGCGACGTGCGGCTCGCTCGCAGCGCTGGAGGCCACGCCGGGCACGGCTGCGACGAGCAGCACCACGACGGCGGCTGCGGCGCTCCTGCGGAGCCCTCGCGATCGAGCGCGGAGGACGGCGCGCCCCTCGCATCCGGGCGCTCGACCTACCGTCGCGTGCCGCATCAGGCGCAATCTACCCGTGACGAGTCGTCGCACCGCGTCGCGGATTGCGTGGACGTAGCGCGCCGATTGTGCCGGCGCTGAGTCGGCGCCGTCGCTCGGTAGCCAGTGGTCCCAATCGCAGTGGACGGATGTGCCATTGCTACGTATGGTGCGCGCGGGCGGTGTGCAGAAGGCAGCCGCCATCCGAAGGGAGCTCAATGCACAGATTCAGTGTGCGTCGGCGGGTCATCGTGCTCGCCGGTGCTGCCGCGATCGGCGGCGCAGCGCTCGTCGCGTTGCCGATCCAAGTCGCGGGAGCGTCGCCGAGTGGTCCGGCCCCGCTCACGTACTCGACGTCGAACGTGCCGTTGCTCAACCTGGGCACCGTGAATGTCTCCACGATCGCCGGCACGGGTACGCCACCGCCATCAGGGTCGCCGAACGGCTCGATCCTCAACAGCGACGCGCAAGACGGATTCGGTCCTGGCCAGGGGAACGGCCCGGCGCTGTACTCCGGCTCCATCGGCCCCGCCACCACCTACAACGTGCAGCGGGACCACTCGGGCGGCGACCTGACCTCCTTCGAGGGCATCTCAGGGCCCGGCCAGGCAGCGGTCAACGGCGGCGGCGATCTCGAGCCACCGGACCAGGGCACCTGCGTCGGACCCGATGGACACGGACGTCCCATCGTGATGGAGATCATCAACAATGCCTTCGCTGGCTACTCGACGTCGGGGACCCAGCTCGTCGCGACCACGCCGACCTACGCGCTGTTCAACCAGTCGTCGACGGCGTTCCTGTCGGACCCGCGCTGCATGTACGACTCGACGACGCATCGCTGGTTCTTCACGGAGTTCGTGGTCGGCGGCGTCGGCGCGGGCAACACAGAGCTCTCGCCCAGCGTCCAATTCATCGCGGTGAGCCAGACCTCTGACCCGCAGGGCAACTACACGGTCTTCGGCATCGACACCACGGACATCACCAACGCTGGATGCCCGTGTTTCGGTGACTACGACATGATCGGCGCAGACGCCAACGGCTTCTACATCACGACGAACGAGTTCTCGTCCGCGCTGCCGAACTACAACGGCGTCAACATCTACGGGATCTCCAAGCTCGGGCTTGAGTTCGCTGCGGACGGCGCGCCGGTTCCGTCGGTCGTGAGGTACAACATCACGGCAGACGCGTTCGGCTCAGGGCCGTACCACATCTCACCGGCGTCAACGCCACAAGGCGGGAGCTTCGCGGACAACTCGGAGTACTTCGTCGAGACGAACTCGAACGCGCTCACCGACAACCATCTGTTGGTGTACTCGCTCTCGAACACGCGCAGCCTCAACTTCGGCGGGACTCCCTCGCTGTCATCGACGCTGATCACGTCAGAGCCGTACGCGTTCCCGCCGAACGTGTCCCAAGAGGCAGGGACCCTGCCCCTCGGGTCCACCGTTGGTGCAACCAGCCCGTCGCAGCTCGACACCGACTTCGACGCGGTCCAGGAAGTCACGTACACGAACGGTGGGCTCTACGGCGAGTTCAGCACGGGTCTTGGCAGCCCGAGCGCACCGACCTCGGGCATCGCGTGGTTCAAGCTCGACGCCTCGCGTGCGCCATGGGGCGTCAAGGCGTCAGTGGACCGGCAGGGCTACGTGTCCAGCAGCTCCGCAGGACTGCTGTACCCCGACATCGTCGTGGACGGCAATGGCAGCGGGTACCTCGACTTCTCGCTCGCCGGGGCCTCGAACTACCCGAGCACCGCGGACGTCAGGTTCAACCCGAGCGGCCCGGTGGGCGCCATCAACATCACGGGCGCCGGCACGGCACCCGAGGACGGCTTCACCTGCTACCCGGCCTTCGTCGGGACGAGCAGCTGCCGCTGGGGTGACTACTCCGGTGGGCAGTACTTCAACGGGCGCTGGTACATGATGGGCGAGTACGTCCCACCGAGTGCTCGCGACCACTACACGAACTGGGGAACGTTCATCTGGAGCCGCTCGATCTAGTCGAAGGAGCGAGCTCACGTACCGGCGACGCCCGGGCCTCCGAGAGGAGCCCCGGGCGTCGTCGCGTGCGCAGGGCCCCACGTCTCGCGGGACCGGCGCGTTGCGCCGCGGACCCCGGGCCGCTGCGGCAATCCGGCAATCCAGCCGCACCGCCGCATCACGCCGACCGCCTTCTGCTTCTGACGCCGTCGACGGTGGAGAGCGGACCTTTCTGGGCAGCAGCGTGTCCGCGACCTCTGGTTCTTCAAAGCTCCAGCTGGGTACCCGCGAGCCCATCCCTCTGGCCCCACGGCCCGTAGGGGCCTAGCTCCGGACGGAGAACGCCTCCACGCCACCTTGGGTCGGCACCACGAGCTCGCCGTCACCGAGTGCCGGGGTCGCGAAGTGGTTGAGCCCGTCGGTGGAGCGCATGAACACCACGTGCCCGGTGGTGGGCGACATGCCGTAGAGGCCGTTGCCTCCCCAGTCGAGGGACCAGACGTAGCCCCCCGCCACGATCGGTGGCCCGGCCGGGGAGCCGCTCGACGGCTGCCACACCTCGCGGAATGCCATCGGCGGCGAGGTGCGGACGAGGATCGCCTCGGTGCCGCCTCCGCAGGCGAGGTACAGGTACGTGCGCGCGGACGGACCGTGTCCGACGACGTCGGAGGCGTCCGCGCCGAACACTCCCCCGCCGTCGCACGCCGGGCCGGAGGCGGCGCCGTGGCCGATACCTCCGAGCCGGTCGTGCATGAGGTACCCCACGGTCGTCGAGGTCGACGGCTTGCCGGCGGCGAACAGGAGTGAGGAGTTCGGCACGGCGATCGGGCTCGCCGAGCCCAGGTCCCAGTCCTGGTTGTTGAGCTCCACCCAGTTGCGAGGGGCGTAGTAGCCAAGCCGCCGGAGCGAGGGCGACAGCTCGACCACCGAGTTGCCCTCGTCGAAGTGCGCGAGGGAGTTCGAGCTCCCGTTCCCCGTCGAGACGTACAGGTCGCCGGCGGGCGACACGAAGGCGCCCCCGGTGCCCCAGATGCCACCCTCTCGCTGCGTGGGGACCTGGTAGCTCCACAGCGGGCCGTTGGGCGACCCGGCGGGGACGCCGACGACGTAGCCGTGGTACGCGCCGCAGTCCCCGTACAGGCCGCCGTACTCGACGTAGACGTGCTGCGAGTCGAGCGTCAGGGCGGATCGCTCCTGCTCCGCGGCGACGTAGTAGTGGTTGGCCTCGTTCGCATGCGGCGGATCGATGTCCCGGTGCCAGAGCTCCCGATGCGTCGCGAGCGAGACCGCCACGAGCCAGTGCCGGATGTCCTGCCAGTGGTCGCCTCCCGCAACGGTCTCCTCCGCCACGTAGAGCGTGCCCGTCACCGTGTCGAGCACGGGCGTTCCGGTGATGCCGAGGGGGTCGATGTCCCCGCACCCGCCGCCGAGCCCTGGCGCTGTGTCGAGCACCGAGAGGCTGACGGGCGTCCCGACGTGCAGCCGCCACTGCACGTGGCCCGACGTGGCTTGGAGCGCGTAGATCGTGTCGTTCTCCGTGCCGACGAAGACGTCGCCGCCGTACACGAGGGGCTGTCCGTAGACGGCCGCGTCGAGCGCGTCGTCCCACCTCGCCTTCGCGCTCAGGCCGCGCACGGTCGGATCGACCACGTCGTGCCCGGACCGGGCGTTGTCGTAGTCGTACGTGGTGAGCGCACCCGTCGACGACGCGCGCGGTGCCGTTGGGCCGGCGCGGACTACCGCGCCCGCGCCGATCGACGCTCCGAGCGCGAGGACGACGATGATCCCGGATGCAGGGATCAGGTGTGATCTCAACCCGCCTCCTCGCAGCTGTCGTCGCACCAGCGTAGGACGCACGTCAGATCGCTCTGCGGGTTTCCCAGAGGCATCGTCGCCCGAACGGGTCACGGATGTCGCGTCGCTCGATCCGCGCTCCGTCCATAGGTGTGCAGTCCAGGTGCGGTCTCAGGCAACCGTGCGCGCGAGGATCCCGAGTGACGCGCGAAGTGCGGACTCGGAGATGATGGGAAAGACCACCTTCCGGGCGTCGTCGACGGTGGACCAGTCGTAGTACGAGGTCACTCGAGTGCCGCCGTCGACCGGCTCGAGCAGGTAGCCGTAGACGTGCTCCAGCGGCGGGCGCATCACCCCCAAGATCGTCCACTCGATCTGCCGATCGGGGACGAACGCGGTGATCTTGACGGTGACGTCGTACTGTCCCATCGGATAGTCGTTCAGCGCCTCGCGGTCCATGTGCACGACGAAGGTGTCGCCGACCGCGGCGACGGGATCTCCTTCGGCCGAGATCAACATGCCCGAGCTGTCGACCGCGACGTGGCCCTTGGGATCACACAGCAGACGGAAGATCTCCTGCGGGCTCGCCGAGATCGTCCGCTCGACACTCATCCGTTCCTCATCCACGGCAGACCCTCCCATTCAACGGGGACCCGAGGGTCCGTCAGTGCGACTCGCGGTCACTCGCCCCGAGGGCCCGAGCTGTTGAGGTGCCGACGGGGACCGACGTGGTGATGAGCAACGCGACGGTGACGGCAGCCGGTCCTCGGAGCCGCGCTCAGCGCGCGCAGGGTCTCGGTGCTCCGAACGGAGGGGTCCCACTCCGTGACGATACGCGAATCAAGCACACTCCCCCCGCGCGAGGAGTCGAGGTCGCGGCATCGGGGCACCACGTCGCCGTCGCGGTTGATCAGAGACGCACCGACCAGATCACCGCGCCAGTTGGCGTCGGCTTCAGCCCGGAGGCTCGTTCTGGCCGGTCGAGTCGACGGGCGGAGGCGGCGGCGCCGAAGGGGTCGTCAGCGGTGGATCGCTCGTGGGATTGGGGAAGGGTGGATCGCCCGAGGGCGTGGGGAACGGTGGATCGCTCGAGACCTTGGGAAAGGGTGGATCGACGATCTCCTGACCGCCGCGCCGCGACCTCCTCACGAGAAGGATCACGACGACGACGATCGCTACGACGATCACGAGCAGCACGACCGGACCCAAGAAGTGACGGTGGTGTCGGATCACCTCGATCGCAACTCTCTGGCGCATTTACACCTCTCCTAACGACTCCATGGTACGTCGCAGTGGTGAGGCATCCCAGGAACTGCCTCCTCCAAAGGCCTGGACCGTTCGCGTGCCTCCACTGGCGGCGCAGCTGCCCCGACGAGGCGCGGTCTTGGCCACAGCAGCGAGTAAGCCGGCGACTCACGCAGTGTCCCAATGGGCGACGTCGGAGTGCCACTCGACGTCATTGCCACACGGCTTCGTGCGGTCTGTTCAGTGGCAACGGGATCGTACGTCCGGTCGGACTCGGTTGGGCTGGGCGCCATCGACTCGTTGACTACTGGCTGACCTCCGCCTCCGAGGAAGCGGAGAGCAAAGGCGCCGATCGAACTCACTACCGATGAGTTCGTAGGGCCCGCGTCCCTGGCGAGCACCGAGCGGCGGATCCCCCTACTCGAGCACCGCTGCCAGCCGGACGATCGCCTCTTCGAGCTCCCGCGGATGGGACACGCCGCAGAAGGAGAGGCGGAGGTGGGGTCCCGGAGGCTCCGCGGCGTAGAAGGGCCGGCCCGGCATGACGAGGACGCCGGCACGCTCCGCTGCCTCGGCGATCCTCGTGTCGTCGAGGCCGTCGGCGAGTCGCAGCCAGACGTGCATGCCGCCGAGGGGGACCTCGACGACGCTCGCCGTGGGCAGGTGGCGCGACACGGCCTGGACGGTGGCAGCGCATCGTGCGGCCAGTGCCGCGGAGAAGCCCCGTAGGTGGCGCGACCACGCCGGGCTCTCGACGAGCTCAAGTGCGGTCTCCTGCAGGAGCCGCGACGCGAAGAAGGCATCCACCAAGCGGAGGTTCCGGAGCCGCTCGGCGACGGCACCACGCGCGATCAGCGCGCCGATCCGAAGGTTCGCGGACGTCGGCTTGGTGATCGAGGTGACGTAGACGACGCGTCCCTCCTCATCCTGGGACGCGAGCGGCGGAGGGGCGGGATGCCGGTGCGCGAGCCACCGCGCGAAGTCGTCCTCGATCACGAACGCGCCCGCAGCCGCCGCCAGCTCGAGGACTCCCTCGCGTCGGTCCTCGGCGAGGCAGGCACCCGTCGGGTTCTGGAAGGTCGGCTGGCAGTAGAGCACCCGACTGCCGGTCGAGGAGAACGCATCGGCGAGCTGATCCAGCTGCAGTCCCCCTCCGTCGGTCGGTACCGGCACCGGTCGCAGGCCGGCGGCCCTCGCGGCCGCGAGCGCGCCCAGGTACGTCGGTGACTCGACGAGCATCGGAGCGCCAGGCGGGAGGAGCGCACGAAAGGCCGTGGAGAGCGCGGACTGGCCGCCGTCGGTGATCAGCACGTCGTCGGCGTCGAACGAACCGCCCAGCGTGTGGGCGAACCATGACCGAAGCGGTTGCAGGCCCCACGCCGGCGGTCGATCCCAGACCCCCGGACGCCGCGTCGCTCGGATCGCGGCAGCGGTGAGCGATCCCGTCGCCATGAGGTCGGCGTGCGGGTAGCCCGCGGAGAGCGAGAGCACGCCGTCTGGAGCAGGTTGCAGGAGGAAGTCCAGCCGGGACGCGTCGACGGAGCGGTCGGCGAGAGGGACCGCCTGCCAGCCGGTGTCGCAACGTGCGCCCGACACGACCCTCGCGCGCTCGTTGACGTAGCTCCCCGCGCCGGGCCGGACGATGACGAGGCCATCTGCGGCGAGCTGCGCGAGCGCCCTCGACACGGTGACCGGGCTCACCCGATGACGCTCGACGAGGGTGCGGGTCGACGGCAGCGCATCGCCGGGCTGGAGCCCGGCGATCTGCCGTCGGAGGTCCTCCGCGACCGTGACGATACTGCTATCCTTATCTATGAGGCCACAGGATACCGCTACTGGCACCGTCGCGGAAGCGGTTCGGGCGACGCGGCGCGGCCGCATCTCGACCGGCATGGGGTGGGCAGCACTCGGCGTGCTCGGCTTCTCCCTCACCTTCCCGGCGATGCACGTCGCCCTCGAGGGCTTCGCGCCGGTGTTCATCGGCGCCGGTCGTTCTGTGCTCGCAGCCATCGTTGCCGCGCTCTGCCTCGTCGTCGGCCACGCCCCCCGACCGCAGCGACGGGACGTGCCGGGACTCCTGGTCGTCGCGTGCTGCGTGGGGTTCGGCTTCGGGCTGATGTCCGCCCTCGCCCTCCCCCAGGTCGGCGTCGGCGCGAGTGGCGTCGCGAGCGGCCTGCTCCCGATCGCCACGGCGGTCATGGCGGTGTGGCGGGTGGGCGACCGACCGAGTCGCACCTTTTGGATTGCGAGCCTCGCCGGCTCGGCGCTGGTCGTCGCCTTCCTCCTCGCTCGAAGCGGGGGCCGCTTCACGACCGCCGACCTGCTCCTGCTCGCCGCGCTCGTCGTCGCGTCGCTCGGGTACGCAGAAGGCGGTCGCCTCTCCCGTGGGATGCCGGGCTGGCAGGTGATCTGCTGGGCCTTGCTGTTCGCCCTTCCCGTTACCGTCCCGATCTCGACCTACTCGGTCATCGCGTCGACCCCGCATCCGACGACAACCGCGTGGTGCGGCTTCCTGTACCTCTCGCTGGTGTCGGTGCTGTTCGGCTTCTTCGCCTGGAACCGGGGACTCGCCCTCGCCGGCGTCGCCCGGGCGAGCCAGGTCCAGCTCGTCCAGCCGCTGCTCACCGTGGGATGGGCCGCCCTCTTCTTCGGTGAGTCCGTCGGCGCAGGGATGCTCGCCGTCGCAGCCGGTGTGGTCGCGTGCGTCGGCGTCACACAGTGGGCGAGGATCCGGACCACCCGATCGTGAGGTAGGACCGGTCCGTTCGCCGTGCCGAGCTGCGGGTGGCGTCGACCTCGCTGGATCGCTGGTGATCGGCGTGGCGGAGGGCACGCCGGTCCCATCGAGGTTGGACCTGCCATCCTGTGAGGGTGGCTCGCAGGCGGCTCGCCGTGCTCGCGTTGCTGGTCGCCGCGGTCGCGGTGCCGCTGTCCGTCCCCGGCGTCGGTCGCGCCACCCGCATCGCGGCGCACCACCGGCACCTCCAGGTCACCGGCTACGCGGGCGACTGGTCGCCACCCTCGGTCGTCGACGCTCAGGCCCACTCGATCTCGATCGTCGGCGTCGACGGGGTCAACGTGTCGGTCGCGGGCACCGACGTCCCTCGTCCGACCCAAGGCGCGCTCCGGCTGCTCTCGGCGGCGCACGCCGACGGCCTGAAGGCCGAGCTCCTCGTGGCGAACTTCGCGGTCCCGAACGACGCCCCCGCCGTTGCGACGCGGGTCTTGACGTCGCCTCGCCATCGGGCGCACATCGTGCGCGGCCTCGTCCGAATGGTCGCCGCGGAGGGCTGGGACGGCGTCACCGTCGACATCGAGGAGCTCGCACCGACGGACGGCGTCGGCCTCGCCCACTTCGTGGAGCTCCTGCGGTCCGAGCTGCCGCGCCGCGACCTCCTCGCCGTCGACGTCAGCGCGGCACCCTCGCTCGGGGCCTACGCCCGGCTCGGCTATCGCCTCACCGCCCTCAGCAAGGTCGCGGACGTCGTCCTCATGGCCTACGACCAGCACGGGCCGTGGTCGGGCCCCGGACCGATCGGTGGGCTGCCCTGGCAGCGGGCGTGCCTCGACGCTGCATTGCACGAGGTGCCCGCGGCCCGACTCGTCCTCGGCGTGCCTGCCTACGGCTACACCTGGCCGGCCGGCGCTCGGGAAGATGGCGTCACCCTGAGCGTCGTCCAGGCTCGGCACCAGGCGGCAGCAGCCCATGTGCGGCCGCGGTGGGACGCACCACAGGGCGAGTGGACCGTTCGGCTCCGCGACGGCACCGTGATCTGGTGGGCGGACTCCCGCTCCTACCGGCACCGGCTGCGGCTCGCCACGATCGACCATCTCGCGGGGGTCGCCGTGTGGCAGCTCGCGTCCTCCGACCACCTGCCCCCGCTCTAGGGAGTCGGAGGACCACGCGATGGAGCCGATGCTGACGCTCGCTCGTTGAGGGGCGTGGGGTTGCACGAAGACGAGCTGCGTCATGGCCGCGGACCCCGACCACCGAGCAGGTCGGTGTGTCGGAGGTGGTGCCGATGCCATCGCACGTCCGACCCCGACGAGCTCGCAGCTCCGTGCGGCTGCGTGACGACCGCGCAATGCAGCGAGCGGGACGCGAGTGCTCCGCGAGTCCAGATGCGTGCTGTGGGCCCCTAGCCTCAGAAGAGGACCACGGGCCAACCTGCGGCCCGGAGACCAGCGTGGAGAGGGTTCAGATGATGCACTTCGGCAACTACTACGGCCACGGAGGTCACCCGGTCTTCTGGGCGATCCTCGGTGTGATCGCGGTCGTCATCGTGGGGGCGGCGATCGTGGGGCTCCTCTTCTCCCTCCAGCAACAGCGAAGGGGGCCCGAGCAGACGAGGCCAGGATCGCAGAGCGCCGCACCGGCGGTGCAGATCCTCAACGAGCGCTTCGCGAGGGGCGAGATCGACGAGGACGAGTACACCAAACGCCGCACGCTCCTTGGCGGGTAGCAAGGTCGCAGCCGGGACCAGCCTTCCCGCCGTCAGCATCTTGCCGACTCGATGCCTGCGCGTACCGTGGCGAGATGACCTGGGAGCTCGGGCACTACGAGGACGTGGCCGACCAGCTCCGGGCGGCCTCCGAGCTCGCCGTTGACCGACTCGATCCTGTCCCGGGAGAGCTCGTCATCGACGTCGGCTGCGGCACCGGGAACGCCTCGCTGATCCTGGCGGCTCGAGGCGCACGCGTCCTCGCGATCGATCCGACGCCGCGCCTCCTTGGCATCGCCCAGCTGGCTGGACGGGATCAGGGCCTCGCGGTTCACTTCGAAGCCGGCGACGCGGCGTCGATCCCCGTCGAGGACGGCACCGCGGACGCGATCGTCTCGGTCTTCGCGGTGATCTTCGCTCCGGACGCCCCGGCCGCAGCTGCAGAGATGTCCCGCTCGCTGCGTCCGGAGGGTCGCATGGTGCTCACCGCCTGGCTCCCCAACGGCGCGCTCGGAGGGCTGTTTCGCCTGCGACGGGAGCTGATCGACGAGGTGCGCGGAACGGAGGGTCCCTCACCCGCACGATTCGAGTGGCACGACCTCCCGACGCTCCGGGCGCTGCTCGGTCCACTCGGCTTCGCCGTCGAGCTGGAGGAGGCGGCGATCTCCTTCACGAGCACCAGCGTCCAGGACTACCTGGAGGCAGAGCTGCGGACCGGCCCCCTGTGGGTCGAGGCGCGCTCCATCCTCGAGCCCGCGGGTAGGTGGTCCGAGCTCCGCGACGCAGCCCTCCGCACCTTCCGCAGCGCCAACGAGGACCCCTCGAGCTTCCAGCTCACCAGTCGCTACATCGTGGCGACCGCCCGAGCACGCCCCTCACGGAGTGCGATCGCGCAAGGGTGATCGAGGTTGGCCGACGTCGATCCCGACGATCTCGGCGCCGGGCGTCGACGCCGGTCCCGCATCAACACCGCGAGGCGCCGACTCGGTTCACGGTGTCGGTGAGAGCACGTCGGTCCCATCAGACGCCAGACGCGGGAAGAAGTGCCACGCGACGGCTCGCACGGCCTTGACGATGAGGTTGGGCGGAAGCTCCCCATTGGGATCGTCGAGCTCCGCCGGCATCCGCATCTCCAGCTCCCTCGCCTTGGCGATGATGCCGTGCCCCATGGACTTGCCGAGGGCGCTGAGGCCCTTGCCGACGACGTCGAGGTCCATCGTCCATGCCGGAACAGGCCTCGCCTTCACCTCGGCCCAGGTGTCCGGATTCCTGGGGGTGTCCAGTGTGAAGACGTGGTCGAAGGTGCGCGCCGCGGCGTCACGCTGCGTGAGCGGCGGGCCGAGTCCCCATGCCTTGCGCAGTGTCGCGATCAACGACGTGTGGCGATACTCCTCGTTGAACACCGATCCAGACGGCACCCATGGCGAGACGATGACGGCAGGGACCCGATAGCCCGAGCGGTCGAACGCGAAGCCGAACTCGCCGATCGGCGCGGACGGCTCGGGGACGGGAACCAATCCTGGTGGGACGTGATCGTACGTCCCGCCGGGCTCGTCCCACCCGATCAAGAGCGCCGTGTTCCAGACGTTCGGACCCGACGCCGAGAGGGCGGACCGGTATGCGTCGAACACGCGCTGGAGGAAGGCCTCGCCTGCGAGGATCGACGACGGAGTGTCCACCTCGATGTCCACGGCTCGGCGGAGCGATCGACCCATCGCGGGGTGGTAGTCGCCGTGCCCGGCCATCATGTTCGGCTCGATGAGCGAGAAGTCGGGCAGCGTCCCGGCCGCCGCGTCCTTCTCGAACTCTGCGAACGGCACGAAGTTCGTCGCGAATCGATCCTTCAGGCGCGGGAAGTGGATGACGCCGGTGAACGACACGGGCATCGGCTCCATCACGTAGACCTTCCAGGTCTTGCCGTGCTGCTCCAACCTCTCGAAGATCGTCTCGGCATTGTTCCTGGTGAACCACTTCTTCACGGGCGTGTTCACGACCGCGCCGGACGACGTCGCTGCCGTCCAGAACGACCGGTTCATGAAGGTCTGCGAGGGGACCTCGCAGAACCAGTGATCGAAGACGCCGAACTGCTTCGCGAGGCCGCTCAGGACCGGCACCTGATCCGGCGTGTACCCGGTCATGATGTGGGCGTACTCGTCGTACGTCGGCTGGCGGCCGATCTCGCCGGTGAACGTGGAGATGTAGTCCGCGACGAAGCCGTCCATGGTGGGGGTCGCACCGGGCGGCGGGGCGTTCCATGGTTCGGTCGCCTCATCTCCGATCTTGAACCGGTTGTGGTCGTCGATCGTGCCGAAGAGCTGGGTGTTGGTGTGGAAGTACTCCTCTCCGGAGTCTGGATTCGGCGAGTCCATGTCCGTCGCCACCGCGTAGGGGACGATCTTGCGGTCGGCACCGTGCGCCGCCCACGCGGGGATGGGGTTGTCCAGGTCCCTGCCGATGACGCCCTCGAAGGTCTTGGCGTCTTCGGGACCGTAGAGACGGCCCAGCACGTTGTCGAACGACCGATTCTCGAAGAGCACGACGATGACGTGATCGAAGGCGTTGGCCTTGTCGGCTGGGACCATCGGAGACTCTTCCTTTCGACCGTCGCCCCGATGCTCGCAGACCGGCCGGGATGTCGCGACCTCCCTGCGCCGGGTGGTGCTAGCACGATCGAAGCACTCGGGCTGACCACCTCGGCGCAGGTGGATCGTGCGGTCAGAATCCTCCCGATGCGGCGATCCCTCGTTCCGTTGGGCGATCGCCGGGTGATGCGCGGCGAACCTGTCGAAGGCATGTCGGGATGAGTCGGGTGCTCGGCGTCAGCTGGTATCGGCTCCGCTCGACGATCGGCCACCGCTGGGGTGGCCTGGTCGTCATCGTGCTGCTCATCGGATTGGTCGGAGGACTTGCGATGGGCGCCATTGCCGCGGCGAGGCGCACGCAGTCCTCGTTCCCGGTCTACCTCGCCAGCACGAACCCGTCGGACCTGATCGTGCTGCACAACGACAGCATCAACGACAGCAACCAGACCGATCCGGCCTTCCTGCGAGCGCTCGCCGCGTTCCCCCAGGTCACCCGCGTCGAGAGCACCACGGATCCGAGCGATCGACTTCTGGGGCCGAATGGCACTCCGTTGCAAGACGCGCAGGCCCAGGCGTTCGGCTCGAGCGTGCAGGTGCTCGCCGACGTCAGCGGTGAGTTCTACGACCAGGACCGACCCACCGTCCTCGAAGGCAGGCTGGCCAATCCGCGGCGCGCCGATGAGATGGTCATGACGGCCGGCGCGGCCCAGGTGCTGCACCTTCGCATCGGGGACGTCGTGCACCTCGGCTTCTACACGAACGCACAGACTCTCGAACCTGGGTACGGCTCTGCGGCGCAGGTGCCACGCCTGCGGATCGGCATTCGGCTCGTCGGCATCGTCCGCTTCTCACTCGAGGTCATCCGTGACGACTTCGACGGCGGATTGCGGTTCGCGCTGCTCACACCCGCACTCACGCGTCCGCTCGACCGATGCTGCGCCAACGGCGTGCAGGCGGGGGTCAAGCTCGTCGGCGGCAGTAGCAGTGACGCTGCCGTTGAAGATGAGATCAAGCAGCACCTGCCGAACTCCTCGGTCTTCCTCATCTCGGCGGTCGAGGAGTCCGCCGCAGAGCGGGCGCTGGCCCCGCTGTCGATCGCGCTCGGGGTGTTCGGCGTGATCGCAGCGCTCGCCGCGCTGGTCATCGCGGGCCAGGCGATCGGGCGACAGCTTCGCGCCGGTGACGACGAGCTCGACACGCTGCGCGCACTCGGAGCGAGTCCCTCGATGACCCTCGCGGATGGACTGCTCGGCGTGTTCATCGCCGTGTCGGTCGGCACGATCCTGGCGGCCGTGGTGGCAATCGCGCTCTCGCCGTTGGCACCGCTCGGGCCGGTGAGGTCCGTGTATCCGCACCTCGGCGTCGCCTTCGACGGGGTGGTGCTCGGCACCGGGGTCCTGGCACTGCTCCTCGTGCTCGGCTCGACCGCCGTCGTGAGCGCGTACCGACTCGCGCCGCACCGCGTCCGGCAGCGGGCGGCGCGACGCCGACCGATCCCGTCGCGCGCGGCGACCTTCGCCGCAACCGCTGGCCTGCCGATCTCCGGCCTCGTGGGCGTGCGGTTCGCGCTCGACCCTGGACCGGATCGTCGACGGGTGCCGGTCCGGTCTGCGATCCTCGGCTCGATCGTGGCGATCTTCGTCGTGGTCACGACCGTCGTCTTCGGGGCGAGCCTGACCACGCTCGTCTCGCACCCAGCCCTGTACGGATGGAACTGGGACGACGAGATGATCGGTGCGTACAGTGGCCTGGCCGACGTCCCCTTCCCCCAGACCGGGAGGCTGCTGGACCGAGACCCCTACGTGGCGGCATGGTCCCAGGCCTCGTTCGACGACCTCCGTCTCGACGGACAGGACGTGGCCGTCCTCGGCACCACGCCCAACGCGGCGGTCGCACCGCCCATCCTCTCGGGACACGGCCTCGACGCCTCCGACCAGGTCGTCCTCGGCCCGCTGACGCTCGCCGAGCTCCACAAGCACGTAGGTGACACCGTCATGCTCGACAACGGGCAAGGGCCTCCGATTCGGCTCGTCATCGTCGGTACCGCCACCCTCCCCGCCATCGGGGCGGGGTTGTCCCTGCACCTCGAGATCGGGAACGGGGCCGTGCTCGCTCAACAGCTCATTCCCGAGCAGGATCGGGGCTTCGGCGACCTTCCCGGCAGCCCCGAGGCGATGTTCGTCCGCTTCCATCCTGGCGCGAACCTCGTCGCAGCACGTCGCTCGCTGGAGCAGATCGCCCAAGAGGTAGGCGTCATCAAGCGCCACGGGCCTCCCTCCGTCGTCTCGGTGCAGCGGCCCGCAGAGATCGTCAACTACCGCGCGATGGGTGGCACGGCGGCACTGCTCGCCGTCGCGCTCGCGGCCGGGGCCGTCCTCGCCCTCGGACTCACACTCGTCGCGTCCGTTCGACGCCGGCGACGCGAGCTGGCGTTGCTCAAGACGCTTGGCTTCACCCGCCGCCAGCTCGCCGCCACCGTCAGCTGGCAGTCCAGCGTGGCCGTGCTCGTCGGCGTGCTCGTCGGCGTGCCGCTCGGCATCGCGGCAGGTCGTGCGCTGTGGATCCGGTTCGCAGACGCACTCAGCGTCGTGCCTCAGCCGACGGTCAATGCGTTGCCCATCGTGCTCATCGTGGTCGGTGCGCTCCTGCTCGCCAATCTGGTCGCGGCGGTCCCCGGTCTCCGTGCCGCCAGGACACCTGCCGCCCTGGTGCTCCACGCCGAGTGACGCCGTCCGCTTCACGCGCCCTGCTCGCCGACGACGCCACTGGGGCCAGCACCCCACGCGCGTGTGGAGCGCGTGCGGATCCGCTCCGCGGCGCCTCGCCCGAGGGCCCCTTCGCTCAGGGCTCGGCGGGCTCCCCCGGCAACGCCTTGACGCTCCTCGCTGCGATCTGCCTCGTGCCTTCTTGGCTGAGGCGAGCATCACGTGGCGCGCCTTCGAGCCTTTCTTAAGATCGCACCCGGTGGCATCGGTTCTGTCCAGCGTCCGATCAGTGGTGGCCGTCGGCTCACTCGCCGTCGCCGTCGCGATCCCGGCCAACCTCGGCCCCCTTCGATCGCCCTCGTCGACCGGCCGCGCCGCAACCGAGGTCTACGGGTACATCAACGACGTCTCGTGTCCAACCGTGCACTTCTGCATGGCGGTCGGCTACGAGCAGAACCTCCAGTACCAGCTCGTCGGGGCGCTCGTCGACCGCTGGGGCGGCGCAACCTGGACGAGGGACGCCGCGGGCGCGACCGCGAACGTGCAGCTCAGCTCGGTGAGCTGCGTCACGGCTGCGTGGTGCATGGCCGTCGGATCGAACTCCGGCGGCGGTGTCGCTTGGCAGGTGTGGAACGGATCCACGTGGAGCGCCAAGGCCATCACTGGCTTGACCCAGGCGTACGCCAGCAGCGTCTCGTGCACGTCGCCGTCGATGTGCAGGGCGGTCGGCGTCGTCGACGCCACGAGCGGCGTGGCGGCCGGGTTCATCGCGTCGTGGAATGGCCACCGCTGGACGACGTCGCTCGTCCGGCCGCCGCCGGCGGCAGCACGGACGCAGCTGTCGGGCGTGAGCTGCGCCTCCCTCACCTTCTGCATGGCAACTGGCTACAGCCAGGCGTCGGCGACCTCGACCAGGACGCCGCTCGTCGAGGAGTGGGACGGGTCGAGCTGGCGAGCGGTCACCCTCCGCGCGCCGTTCGGAGCGATCCAGCTGCTGGGCGTCGACTGCGTCTCGACGCGCTGGTGCGCAGCCGTCGGCGCGAAGGTCCAGGGCACGTTCTCGGCGTGCTGGAACGGCCAACGCTGGGGCACGCTCGCAGCGATGAGGAAGCAGTTCACGTACTCCACCTTCAGCTCGATCGGCTGTGCGAGCCCTCTGCGCTGCGTGGCGGTGGGCTCGGGCGCCTACCCGCGAGGGCCCTCAGCGTTCACGGGGGATCTCTGGGACGGGCACCACTGGTCGTTGTCGATCCAGGATCTGCAGTATCCACAGGGCGATCTCGGGGGTGCCAGCTGTCCTTCGCCCACCTACTGCGTCGCGGCGGGGTGGGTGACGGGACAGACCCAAGCAGCGCCGCTGATCGAGACCTGGGCCGGCAGGAGCTGGGCCATCCAGACGGCTCCGAGCTAGCGGCACCCATGACGACCCGCCTGGTCGGTCGCAAGGTGCTCGTGGTCGGGGGTGGGACGAGGCCGAGCGACGATCCCGACGCGCCAATGGGCAACGGCCGCGCGATCGCTCTCTCCGCGGCCCGCCACGGGGCGGCCATCGCGATCAGCGACCTCGACGGTCCCGCAGCACAGCTCACCGCGTCCCTCATTGCGGCCGAGTCAGGCACGGCGCACGCGCTCGCGTCCGACGCGGCCGATCCGGAGGCGTGCGAACAGGTCGTCGAGTGGGCCGTCGAGGTGCTCGGCGGCCTTGACGGGCTGGTGCTCAACGTTGGCATCGGCATCGGTCGTGGCCTGCAGGGCACGACCGTCGAAGACTGGGACCACGTGTTCCAGGTCAACGTCCGCTCCCACTTCCTCACCTTGAAGGCGGCGCTTCCCCTGATGGCTCCGGCGTCGTCGACGGTGCTGATCTCCTCGATCGCTGCGCTTCAGCCCGGAAGCGGCATCCCCGCCTACGACAGCTCCAAGGCCGCGCAGCTCGCGCTCATGCGACATGCCGCGCGGGAGGCGGCGCGCACGGAGGGCCGCGTCAACGTCGTCGCACCCGGTCTCATCGACACTCCGCTCGGAAGGTTGGCGAGCGAGGGACGACCGAGCCGTGCGGCGACGCGGGTACCGCTCGGTCGGCAAGGGACCGCCGAGGAGGTCGCCGACGCGGTGGTGTTCCTGCTGTCTCGTGCGTCGAGCTACATCACCGGGCAGGTGCTCACCGTCGATGGAGGACTCTCGACGCTCGCGTGATGTCCCGCTGTGGCGTGTCGCACGTCATCGAATCCATGCAGGAGCGTCTGACCGGATCAATCACGCCGGATCAGCACCAGCGGTCTGCGTAGGCTCGGCGATCGTGGCGAGCAGTCCAGCGATTGTCCACCTTGTCGGCTTCCCCGCCGTCGGCAAGTACACGATCGCGAAGGAGGTAGCCCAGCTCGCCGAGCGCCAGGGCGAACACTTCGTCGTCATCGACAACCATCACACGAACAATGTGATCTTCGCCGCGCTGGACGTCGACGGCGTGCGCAAGCTTCCTCCCGGTGTGTGGGACAGGGTCCGGGAGGTTCGCGAAGCCCTCCTGCGCACGATCGAGGAACTCTCCCCTCGCGAGTGGTCGTTCATCTTCACCAATGTGCTGACGGAGCACGATCCCGGGGATGCAGAGGTTGCCGATCGCCTCGTCAGCCTGGCAGCGAGGAGGAGCAGTCCATACGTTCCTATCCGCATCACCTGCGAGACCGAGGAGCTCCTCCGACGCGTCGCAAATGCCGATCGTCGAGAACGCCTGAAGTGGATCGACCCGGACGGCGTACGTTCCTACGTTGGCGCGACGCAGCTGATCTCGCTCGGCGAGCATGCCCCCATCGACATCGACGTCACGTACTTGTCGCCCGTGGAGGGGGCTCGGCAGATCCTTCGGCACGTCCAAGGGTTCGGATGACGGCTGTGCGAGGGAGAGAGGGACGGCACGAGATCATGCACCGCGGCACCCGCCACGAGCTGCTCAGGCTCCTGGCCGAGGTGGTCGGCTCGGTCACGACCGCACACCCGACGCGGGTCGCCATCGACGGACCGCCCGCCGCCGGCAAGACCACGCTGGGCGACGAGCTCGCCGTCGTCCTGCGAGCGCAGGGGCGCGACGTCATCCGCGCGTCGATCGAGGGCTTCCTTCTCCCCCGGTCGCAGCGCTATCGACGCGGCGAATACTCAGCCGAAGGCTGCTATCAGGACAGCTTTGACTTCGACGCGCTGCACCGGGTCCTGCTCGACCCCTTAGGTCCGGGGGGCAACCGAAGGATCCGGCAGGCGGTCTACGACCGCCCCACGGAGACCGCGCTGTTCCAGCCGGTCACGACGGCACCAGCCGACGCCGTGCTGCTCTTCGACGGCGTGTTCCTCCAGCGCCCCGAGCTGATGGACCGGTGGGACTTGTGCATCTTCGTGACGGCCGCGTTCGAGGAGACGCTGGACCGCGCTCGGACCCGAGACGTGGCGCTGTTCGGATCCGCCTCGGAGGTCGAGCGACGCCACCGCGAGCGCTACCGACCCTCACAACGGTTCTACTTCGACACGGTCAACCCAACCGATCGCGCCGACATCATCGTGCACAATGACGAGCCCCAGCAGCCTGCATGGGAGGTCCGAGCACCCTGATCGATGAGTCCGTCGATCTCATCTGCAGTGAGCTCGACATGCTCGCTCACAGAGCGCGTCGGATCCAGGCGCCATGCAGAGCTGGCGTCCTTCGCGTCGGAAGGTCCCTCCGAGTGAGTTCGACTTCCTTCAAATGGGACCGATGCCAACGACGAACCAATGACAAACGGCCGGCGACGACGCCACTGTCTGCGGCACGGTGTCGAGTCCGGCATGTGGCACATCGGAATCGAGGCACCTTCACACACCGAATCCATTGCTTTCGCGTGATGCATACCAGAGGATGTAGCCAATGGTGATCTCGCGGTTGTCGCAACGAAGCACCGCTGATCCGCATCGCCGGCCACGCGCCCGTGCCGTCGGGACGTCCATCTCTGTGCTCGTCCTCGCGGCCGTGAGCGTCGGCGGCGCCGCAGCCGGAGCGTCGCCGGGCGCCGGCTCGGGGCCGACGCAGCTGGTGAGCGCGTGCAGCGCTGACTCACGGACGGTGGGCATCGCCGTCGCCGCTGAGATGGCGGTGAACCCCAAGAGCTACCCCGGTTTCCATGGCCACGCGTCCAGCGCGACGTGGCACACGGTGCTGCTCAGCTCGGGCTCCGGCGGGCCTTGGCTTCGGTCGTGGCCTGGTGACCGGCACGCCTATTCGATCTCCGTTGCAGGAACGTCGTCTCCGAGGACGTCGGGCGACCACGCGGCCCCGCACAACGGTGACGTGCTCGTCAGTGACGCCCTCAACGGGAAGGTCTACGACGCCACGGTGAATCCGACCGGTTCGTGCGAGCACTTCGCGTTCTCCTTGAAGCTGACGCCGTCGCCTGGACCAACGGCTGCCCAGGTGGTTCTCGCCAGTCCTCCTCGAGGCTTCACGATGTTGCCAGCCGGCATCTACAACGGTCGGATGAACGAGGCGAGCTTGAGCGTCTTCGGCCTCTACCCGGGAGTGCCCGCCTACGGCGAGCTGCAAGCCGCCGGCGCCAGCGACTACCTGCGCACCTGGCACTCGGCCCTGGGCGTCGTCGGGATCCTCGTCTTCCAGATGAAGGATCCGGCCGCCGCCGCGAAGCTCACAGAGGAGAACGCGACTGGCAGCACTCACCAGTACACGGTCACCCGGATCTCCAAGCCGGCCCCGGGCTACCTCGCCGTCGAGACAGGAACGTTGTCCACCGCAAACGGGCCTCTCCAGATCACCCAGTACCTCGTGCACGAGGGGTCCTACGCGATTGCCGTCTCCGCAGACCTCACCCCAGGAACTGGCGACAAGGCCTTCACGACCACCGTCTTGGACAAGCAGGTGTCCCGGCTCAATCACCTGCTCAAGGCCGACTCGAGTGGCAACGCGATGCGCATCGCAGTGGCTGCCGGCGCCTTGGTTCTGCTGCTGCTCCTCGCGTTCGCGATCCGGCGGAGGCGCGTGCGGCGAAGCGCTGGACGCACTGCACCTGCAGGACGCGTTGCGTTGCCCGAAGCGGCCAGGGTGCGAACACCTGTGGCCGTCGCAGCGTCGGTGTCGGGGGATCCATCAGGTGCCGCGATGAACAAGGTCCCCGAGCCGGCAGGGTCGTACTTCTGCAGTTGGTGCGGCGTCGAGCGACCGCTGAACGCGGACTCCGTGCACCACTGCGGATCCCGCGATCGGCCTCCCGCATTCTGTTCAACCTGCGGTGAGGCGTTGAGAGGGGAGGCATGCAGCTGTGGCACCTTGGCGACGCAGCTGTCCCCGCGGAACTAGCGGCGTCGTGATTCGCCTCTCGATCGCGCCCACCTGACGCTGCCGTGCGGCGGATCGACACTCCGGTAGTGCGCTCGACGTCGCGGTGCCGTCTCGATGACCTCAGACCTGCGCACGTCCACGACACAGGGCGAATGTGCTCAGGGTCTTCCAGCCGGAAGCGACCTGATCTCAGCCGGGACGAGGCGTCTGCCTAGTGGTAGGACTACGCCAGATGGGAGGCTCCTATGACGGCGCGTGAAGAGGTCAGGGTGTTCAATGACGAGTTCTCGGCGGCCGCCGCACGCGGTGACGCCAAGGCTCTCGTCGATATGTACGACGACGAGGCGGTGTTCCTCATGGCGGGACTTCCCAACGTCAAGGGTCGAGAGGAACTGACCAAGCTCTTCGACGAGTTCCTAGCCAAGGGTCCGGTGGAGATGGCGTTCGAGTCCGGCGACGTCTGGGAATCCGGCGACCTAATCGTGGATGTCGGCACGACGGCCGCGGGGGGCAACCCTGGCCGCTACGTCGTCGTGTACCGGCGTCAATCTGACGGGTCGCTCGCGATGCTGGTCGATGCACCCATTCGGAGCGCCGAGGCGTAGGGACAAGCGCATCCGCAACGGGTTCGAGGTGGCGCCAACTCGAACTCACTATCGATGAGTTCGAGACTGCGAGGGAGCTCCTTGCTGGCAGCGTCCCATCCGGTGACGTAGTGCGACGATGCAAGTCCGAACGGCCCTGCGAGCGCCGCCACAGCTCAGATCTGGCGGAAATGTGCCGCGAGATCGTCGACCAGTTCCCCGTACAGCTCGGGCGGCAGATTGTGGCCCATGCCAGGGACCAGCTTGAGTCGTGCGCCCTGAACCGCGTCGGCCGTTGCCTGCCCGCCGGACGGCGTGACGAGTGGGTCGGCCTTGCCGTGGATCACGAGCGTTGGAACCCGGACAGTGCCGAGCGCCTCGGTGCGATCGGGTTGGGAGTTGATCGCGGCCAGTTGGCGAGCGAACCCCGCCGGGTGGAATGCCCGGTCGAAGCTTGCGGCGATCAGGTCCCTCTGCCGCTGCTCATTCGCCGGATACCCGGGTGACCCGACGACGACCGCGACCTTGACGCCGAGCTCGATCGCCTCTTCACGCGTCGCCGGGCGCGGGGTCATGAGTGCGGCCAGCGCCTCGGGAGTCGGTTGCCCGACGCTTCGATTGCCGGTGGTGGACATGATGGACACGAGCGTCAGCGTGCGCTCAGGGTGTGCGATGGCAAAGGTCTGGGCGATCATGCCGCCCATGGACCCCCCGACGACGTGGGCCGCGGGGATCCTTAGGGCATCGAGGAGGCCGGCGGCGTCGTCCGCCATGTCGCCCAGCGAGTATGGCGGCGGGTCGGGCGCCATGTCGTCGAGCCACGTCGACAGCCCAACGTCTCGGTTGTCGAAGCGAATCACGTAGAAGCCCGCATCCGCCAGGGCGGTGCAAAAGGCGGTGTCCCACGCGATGAGCTGACCCCCGAGGCCCATGATCAGCAGCACCGGAGGGGACGTCGGACTGCCGAACGTCTCGTACTCAATCGTCATTTCGTTCGCGTGTGCTGAAGGCATCCACCGACGGTACCTCGAATCACCAGGTACCTCTCCGAATCAACATCGCCGCGTTGACGGTCCAGCTGGTCCTCGCAGGGACGCTCACCGTTTCGAGAGAGCGACGAGGCGCGGTGCGGACGGTCTCCCCACAGGGATCTCCCGCGACCGCTCACGGCTTGAAGGAGTAGTCACCCCACCACGCGACGTCGGCCGTGTCCGATCGCCCCTTCGTCAGACCAGCGACGGTCCCCCGCGACAGCCACTCGTTCTGCTGGATGTCCCACTGCCAGTTGCCGCCGATCTGGAGACATGGCTCCGATGCGCCACCGTTCTCGACCTGGCCGATCGGGAGCACACCGTTGTCGTCGTAGAGAAGGTGGGCGCCGCACACCCGGTCGGTGACGACGACCGGCCGCTGTCCGTCGACCCAGACGGAGAACTGGCTGTCACTTGGGTTGAACTGCGCGCCGTATTGGTTCCACTGCGTGACCTTGGCGCCCCTTGGCAGTGGAAGGATGATCTGTGCCCTGCAGTTGAAGTCGAAGTGCCCGTCGCTCGGGTTGTTGTGCACCTGTTGGCCAGCGGCGTTCGTGATCTTGTCGCAGGCATAGTGGCTTCCAACCTTGACCCCTGGGGGCGGCCAGGGCGAGTACGCACCTTTCGGCGCGACCGTGCCGTTGAAGTGGCCGTCCGCACGAAGGCATCCCGCGATCGAGGCGTCACAGGTCCAGTGCAGGATCACATTGAGCTGGTTCCCGGCTCCCTCGGCGAGGTCGATCTCCGGCGGCCAGGGCCTCGAGTCCTGCTGACCGAGCTCGAAGTCGGTGTCGATGTCGCGGACGTTGGAGATCCTCGCGCACCACGCCATCACCAAGCTGTCGCCATTGAGACCGTTCGGCATTCGACCCGACGCGGCCAGGATGGGGTCCTCGCCCACGATGCCCAGATCCTGCTGCGTCCCATTCCGGTCTGGATTGTTCGTGAGGTGCATCCCAGTTGCGGAGAACGTCACGTTGTTCGAATCGTGCACCGTAAACTTGTTGAAGGAGTACGCCGGTGCCACCCACCACTTCGTAGGAATCGAGCTGCGATCGAAGTTCGTGGAGAAGAGGACCGGGTCCGCGGGGCCGTAGGGGAACACTTGGGGCGCCCCCGACGTGGCGCAATTGCCTAACACCGTCGCCTGCACGCTCGCTGTCGAGGTGCCGATGACGATGAGGGTCACGAGCGAGGCGAACAGGACGATCGCGAGTCCGATCCGAGTCGACCTCATGCGCTCCACCCCCGTGACAAGCATGCCCCTCGCGACGAGCTCGACCTCGCATCCTCACCGGGGCGCCCGGGAACACCCGATCCCCCTCGAATCGTCATCCCGTGATCTTGACCCCTCGGATCCGGTTGACCGAGGCCTTCGTGTGTCGGACCTGGCGCAATCGATGGCCCGAGGGTTCCGAACGAGCGACACCCCGTTCGCCTGACAAACCGTGCCATCGACCGGATGTCGCACCGACTTCGAGGGCGACTTCGTGCGGACGCCGGGCTACCCCGGAATGCCGGTGGTCCTGCCTAGGATCACTAGGAGTGTCCTCAACTGGGAGCGATGCATACGTGGAGACCGCGGCAGGCCTTCCAGCCCGTAGTGGATACTCAGCCGTCGAAGTTGCCGGCGACGGGTCGGCCGTCGTCCATCTGGAGGCAGACCACCCTGGCTTCTCCGACCCGTCCTATCGGGAGCGCCGGAACGCGATTGCCCAGCTGTCGTTGAACCATCGGGTTGGCGCACCGATACCGACGGTCGAGTACACGCCTCAGGAGGACGAGGTCTGGCGCATCGTCTCGGAGGCGTTGCGGTCGAAGCACGAGGCCCTCGCCTGCCGATCCTTCATCGAGGCGAAGGAGAAGCTGCAACTCCCGTCGGACCACGTGCCGCAGCTCCCCGAGGTGACCGAACGCCTGCACCCGCTGTCGGGCTTCACCTACGAGCCGGTGGCGGGGCTCGCACCGCTCCGGGAGTTCTACGGCTCGTTCGCCTCGAGGCGGTTCTTCTCGACGCAGTACATCCGGCACCCTTCGGTGCCGAAGTACACGCCCGAGCCGGACATCATCCACGAGGTGATCGGGCACGCGAACCAGCTGGCGGATCCTGACTTCGCTGAGATCTACCTGGCCGTGGGTGGCGCGGTTGATCGGACGCAGTCCACCGAGGCGCTCGGCTTCCTGTCGAAGGTCTTCTGGTTCACGATGGAGTTCGGCGTCGTCATCGAGGACGGAGAGCTCAAGGCCTACGGGGCCGGCATCGTGTCATCCGTCGGAGAGATGGACGTCTTCCGGGACGCCAACATCAGGCCATTGGACGTGGAAGAGATCGGGCATGCCGAGTACGACATCACGCACTACCAGCCAGTCATCTACTCGCTCGGGTCCATGAGCGAGCTACAGGACAGGCTCCTCGAGTTCTACTCGTCCTTCGATGACAGCACGTACCTGCAGCTGGTGACCTAGGGCCTCCTCACTGGTCGACCCACGAGGCGTTCGAATCTGCCAGAGGTCGGTCGCGCACGCGCAACGGTGGAGCCGATGATCGGCTCGAGCCGCTACTTGACCTTCACGTGCACCGTCGCAGACGATGCCGACGACCCCGTGTCATTGACCGCCCGGATGGAGAAGCCGTACACCGTGTGGTGCTTGAGATGCTTGATCACACATGACGTCGACGTCGACTTCGTCCCACGCGTCCCGAGATCGATGTGCTTCTTTCCCAGGATCTCAGTGACGTCGTAGCTCCCGATTGGAGCGTCCGACGCGGGCGACGGCGCCTTCCATCGCAGGGTGGCCTCACCACTCCCTGCCTTCGCGGTCAGGCCCGTCGGCGCTGCCGGCGCGACCTCCGACGCCGTCGACGACGGCCAGATGCCACCCTCGACGTAGCTGCCAACGAGCAGGCATGTGCTCGCGTTGGCGCACGAGACACCACCTTCCGTAGCCGGACCAAGTTCGCCGT